>Ga0325411_1000454_pt1 | contig 42723 bp, 36 predicted proteins | sample PopdelMetagenome_13_FD_206181 | JGI IMG/M metagenome (GOLD analysis project Ga0325411, IMG submission 206181) | Populus deltoides microbial communities from Bellville, Georgia, United States - Xylem-PdIQD-R4 | ecosystem: Host-associated > Plants > Phyllosphere > Stem > Wood/Secondary xylem...
ACTATAGTTGTTCTTAGTCCTTACAATGGCATGACTCCAATCATTAAGGAGTCTTACCTTTTGATAACCTCTCCCATATTCTATAGTTGTGCTTAATATGGGCAGGTTTTGAACTTAGGGCGCGACTCCAGACAAATACTAGAATATATTAGGGCCCACACCTTTCCTTATCGTTAAAAACCGTTTTTTCTCCCTCCCTCTCTCTGAACTCTCTTCGGTTTTGTTGAGATTTAGAGGTCAGTCGGGCCATTTCCGTTTCTATTTTCAGGTTCGGAATCTTAAATTATTGTTCTAATTTTTTTTTTTCATTTAATTGTTTTTTTTTAAAAAAAGTAGTTTTACCTTTTGATAACCTCTCCCATGTTCTAGATGGGCTTAATATGGGCCAGGTTTTGAACTTAGAGCACAGCTCCAAAAAAATACTAGCATATATTAGGACTCACATACCTTTTCTTACCGTTAAAACCCTTTTTCCTCTCTCTCTCTGTGTGAAGTCTCTTTGGTTTTGTTGAGATTTAGAGGTTAGTCGGGAGATTTCCATTTTTGTTTCAGTTTTTGAATCTTAAATTATTGTTCTAATTTTCTTTTTTCATTTAATTTTTCCCATAACTGGTCTCTTTGTTTTGCATCTTTTTAACGGTGTCCATTACAAATATCAATATTCAAGGTCTCGACTGTGCGTGTATTTTTATAGTGATTAAGAAGAATTTAGTCATAAATACAGCATTTTGAAAACAGGGTTTGATTAATTATTACCAATAAATGATTATTTAATTATTATTTCTTGTGTTTTGATCTTGAGCAGGAAGGAATTAATTTGAAAGGAGCACTATATGATTGTGGAGTTATTTAAAAATGGGGTCTGTCGTTAGTCAAGCTGCTAATGGAATTGGAGGTGTTCTTGGAAATGCTTTTGCAATTCCGATCAAGACTCTATTCGGCGTTTCATGCGAGTATGTATTAGCACTATAATTCTCTTAATGATTTTGTTCTATCTTTCAAAAGTTTGATGATTATGTTCCAGATGATGCTGCATGCATCATGACATTTCCTGGTTTGAATCTGCAGGGATGTTTGTTCAGGACCATGGGACTTAATTTGTTTCATCGAACACTTATGCGTCTCCGATCTGTTGAAACTGTTGATGATATTTGCCCTCTCCTAGATGAGTAATCTTTTTGTTTTCTTTTGTTTTATCATCTATACAAATCATCAACATAAAGTAAATGATTTCATGTCTTGTCTTTATGACTTGCAGCTTTGATGTTCTTCTACATACTGTTCAAGATTGGGGTTTGCCAGTGCATAGGAAAAAGCCTTTTGCAAGATGTGTTGGGCTGCATGTGAGACATACTGATTTGCTATAGAAGATATAGCCTGTTTCTTATGGCACAAGTTGAAGAACACAAAGCGGGTGAATAGACGCCGACGATTCCGAGACATCAAAGCTGGCTACACTTCAAGTTTAGAAACTGATTTTTCAGAAGATTATCATCATTTGGGTAGAAAACGCAAGTCAGCAATGGAAAGAAGAAAAATCCGCTTGCGGTCTTGGAGGTCTCTCCATCCTTCAAGCATGTGTGGCAGTCGAAATAACAACCATCGGCAGCACCATCAACACCATGTCAGGTTGAAGACTAGGGAAAGCTCTGTTCATGTCAAGGGTGGATCGCGAAGACCAAGGAATTCAAGACGGTTTCAGTTAGCTAGATTAAAAAATCCTCAAAGAAACATGGGAATGTTCAAAAGAAAGCGACTTAGATGATTATATTAATGAAATTTTCACTACATAATGTCGTGCTAAAAGTTTGTTCCAGAGATTATCATTGGAACAGATATTATTGGAATTGAACATATTTATTTGTTAATATAGGTGCTAAAACCGCCTTTAAAAGAAGGTTAAAATCTTAGTATCGCCAGATTGAACTTTTGAATTGAAAAAAGTTCCTTGCTAATTGCCAGCAGACACACTCCTATTCCTCAATGTAAGCCGTCACATGTTCATGGAGAAAGGGAGAAAAAAGCAGAGAGGGGAGAGGATTATAGGTTATGCAAATTATGAGTAAATAATTTGCTCTCCACTTATTATGCTTCCAATAATGTTTTGTCGTTGAGCCCTATACCTAAGTATGTATATGACTCGGCTGTATCCAGTAAGAGATGATTTACCATAATTAAAGTAGAAAAAATCAAAAACTTTCAAAATGGTCATAAATCATAGAGTAGGTGCAAGCTGAAGAGTAACTATACTGTATTTATGTCCTATTACTTTCTTTCTTGACTTTCCTCCTAGAAAACTTCCCTTCTTTAAGAGCTACCCTATCTCTATTTTTCTGACCAAAAGACTTCGGTGTTCTGCTTGGCTTCTCCCTCTCTGGTAAGTAAACATATACAACCTCTTTGTTTTAGGGTTTTTTGTATCTTGTTTATCATTAAAACCAAATACCTTAGCCTAGTACTTTGATCTTCACTCTGAAAAATTCCATTTATAAGCAAATGCAAACAAACATTCAACAATTTGTATTCTTGTTTGTTTGGTTGGCCTTAGGATGTAAGATATGCAATTCTGTCCTTTAAAAACTACGTTTATTTTCATTGAATTGAATAACTTCATGCATGTTTTCTGGCTTCTTTGATGGTTTTGTAAATGATAGTATATGCATGAGTTATCCCATTTTGACCATGAAATCTGGCAATGACATTCTCAGGCACTCAAAACTTTCGCAGAGGCCTGCAATCTGCGTATAATTGATACTAATTTTCTTTTGAAAGGTTTGTACACTGGTATAAAATGTCTAGCAGGAAATAAAGATGCCATACTAGGCAGTACTGGTTGCCTTTTTTTTATTATTATTATTCATAATTCTTGTAGCTTGAGAAAATGCCTCCGAAAGAGAAACCAAAAGAGGACTACACCCTCGAGGCGACATCATCTAATATTGGTGGAAGGAGAGCCATAGGCAATGACAAGCGTACCCTAGTTGAGCAAAGACAGTTTCTGTATGTCAGAATTGTGAGAGCTAATGGCTTGCCAGCAAACAATGTGACTGACACTTGCAACCCTTTCGTTGAGCTAAAGATTGGAAACAGCATGGGAACAACCAGACATTTTGAGCATACATTGAACCCAGAATAAAGGAACCAATTCTTTGCTTTCACAAAAGATAGGCTTCAGGGTGGGAGATTAGAGACCATGGTGAAGGATATGAAATCCTTCAATTTGGGCGATATTCCTACATGGTTTCCACCAGACGGTCCATTGGCTCCACGGTGATATAGACTGGAGGATCGCAGTGGGGTCAAGGTTGCGGGAGAGTTGCCGTTAACTGTTTGGATGGGGAATCAAGATGATGATGCTTTTCCGGTTGCTTGGCATTCTGATGCAGCTGCTGTTAGTGGAAAGCGTGTCAAACACTCGTTCTACTGTAAACAAGCCTCCTAGACTTTGGCATCTTAGAATTCAAGTGATTTAAGCACAGGATTTGGCACCTACAGACAAGAATAGGAAGCCCGAAGCTTATGCCAAGGCTATTCTTGGGAACTTCGTTTTGAGGACTAAAGTTTCAAAAGATAAGAGTCTGAATCCTACTTGGGATGAGGAAGTGATGCTTGTTGCAGCAGAGCCAATTTGACGATCCTTCGATTTTAAGTGTGAAGGATAAGATAGGAGCCAGCAAGGAGGTATGTTTAGGGAGGTCTGTAATTCCTTTGTACAGAGTGGAGAAGAGATTGCTGACTGGACCTATTGGGTCTCAGTCGATTAATTTTGAGAGTTGTGTTGTGGAGTGTGAAGAGAAGAAAGAAGTGAAGTTTGCCTGTGGGCTTCATTTGAGGATCTTTTTAGATGGTGTGCGTCTTGTTTTTGAAGAACCAACTTACTACAGCAGTGATTTGAGGGCAACATCTCCCTAGTTATGACCAAAGAAAATTGGGGTATAGAAGGGTTGCTTCCCACGAAGTCCAGGGAAGGTTGAGGAATCACCAATGCTGATGATTGCGCAGCGAAATATGGGGAGAAGTGGGATTTCTGCTCCGAAGTGGAATAAGGAAATGCTATTGGGATTGTCTATGATCCTATTGGCTTTTTTTTTTTTAATAATTGTCATTTACAGGGAGGGGATAAGAATGGAGGGATGAAGGATCCAAGACTCGGCAAGGATTCAGCTGTCTACTCTCGAGATGTCCTCTAGATTCAGTCTTTGATTTCACAGACGGCAAATAGACAAGGGGTGGTCAAATGGCCGCTATGTTATTTGGATTCCAGTGCGAACGTAGGCTGCAGGTATGGATCCAAGTGTTCGCAGACATTTCAACCTGTAATCCCATGCATGTCATCCAGTGAATTAAATTGAAAACAAACCCAGCTCGCATCATTAGAGCCCTGATGGATCATTAAGCAAGCACTGAGACAACCCCTACAGGCCGACAGGTAGAAGCATGTTGACACCTCCATGGCCATGGGTGTCAATTATGAGAGAGAGTTTTTGTACTAAAACATATCTTTTTTCTTAAACATAATTTTAGTATCAAATCCTCCATAAAACATGCCAAACCAAACAAGTTGACCCTACCAAAAACAATCAGATCGCCTAGTTGCTATAACAATCCTTGATCTAATGAGGCATTTTGTCCGCGAGTTTTCCTCACTATACAGAATAACACAAGCATTTTACTTGAAACAAAAAAAAAAAATTCAAAATTCATAGATATGAATGGCATTGTTTGCCCTATGCATGCAGCTTAATATCTCAATTGCTGGAAGAAAACATGGCAATACAAAGGTCAAACGAACCTTCTCTACAATAACAGAACATATCCAGGTATCACACAGTTCATCATTTCGATGACATGTTAACCACCACCATATATTTTGGTCAACCCAAGCAAAATCCTGCAATTAAGTGCCTGCTACCCTTGAACGTCTCAATGTCCATGCAGGTAACTCACCTATAATTTCTAGCATCCAATTACAATCCCAGAAATAATGATTAATTTCTTCTTCAGACGCATTGGCAGTGGAAAGTGCAATAGTGGCTTCCAAACTGAGAGATGATATCTACAAGACCTTCATAACCTCCAACTGCAGTCACCTGAAAGGGCAATCGGGGCAAGAGCATGAGAAGCATAGTGACAAGCATTAGGGGTACAGAAAAGGGAATAAATTGAAAAACCAAACGGGAAATAATAGGAAAATACCCCTGATGGGTGTACAGAAACAGAGAATGCTGATTGAGGAGCAGATGGTATTTGAGAAAGAACTGCCCCATTTATGTCAAAACGACTCATTACAGGCTCTGCTCCGACAGCTAGAATCTGAGATGGTGATACAATGATTATCAGTGTCTCGGAACAGATGGCATGAATTTAAGAGAGTGAAATTTTAAGTATTACTGTGCAAAATTTTTAATTTTCAGAGAGAACGTGACTAATACTACACACTATCAGGCAAGTACAATGAGACACTGTTCACTACTTCAAAAGCATGGGATATCAAGGAAGATCATTGTGAAGTGCAATAGAGTATAGACCATTGTGTACAATACCATATAAATTCTTATAAGGTGGGTTCGATGAGATTGGAGAACAACAGATAATGATGTTGAAAAAAATAGGGAACAGATAAACCAACAAAACAAAAGAAAAAAGAAAACTACTCCACACAAATGAGAAATCAACTCTTTTTTTTAGGGTAATCAAAGATTATTTATTTATGGCTAAAAAATTAAAGTAGCAATAAACAACAAATGCTTTTGGATGCCTTGTGGAGTTGCATGACAGGAAAAGGGAGACTTATGCAACAAGCTTAAACACTAGTTTTGGGGGCCCAGAAAACTTGTCAACTGATACAAAAAATTCACAGCCATCGCCGGCAACTACCTGTCATGACAGCTATATTCTATATGACCCCCCACCATCCCCGAAGAAAGAAAACAGAAAAACGACGTTACTTAAAGTGAAAGGACTTGTTTTATGACAGAAGTTCCAAACACTTTGGCAATTCACAATTGTAACTTCAGAAATAATTTCTATGCAAAAAGTGTTGTGGTCCTATGCCCTATGCCACCCATTAATAATGTCCAAAACCTGATCAAACTACAACAAGTATATGAATGTCAGCTATAGTGAAGAGATCTATATACACTTACACGTTCAAAAAAAAAAATCACTTACTTGATTGTCACTAAATATTACATCCTGTATGGATGCACGAGTGCACATCCTTGAAACACATTCAGAAGCAGGAAGATTCCAGACCGATAAACTTCGACCACTGCCACAAGCCTGAGGTAGAAGACTTGATCAAATGGCGTCACGACACAAGCCACATAACCACAACAGTGAACTATTCCCAACACTTGAAAAGAATAATAAATAGCACGTTCACTTATTTGGCTTAAATTCCAAGCATTTGATTCACATAGCTATGGCACTTTCACTAAAAAAGCATGTTATCATAAATTATTTATGTCAGCATGCAAGAAAGTAAGTGGCTTCTATTCACTTCAAAACACATGCTTTTCATGAATACTTTTTTCAGCACACACCAAAGTCCCTTCTATGAACCTCAAAAATAAAAATAACTACAAAGTAGGCTGTCTACAAAAAAGGAAAAAGTAATGGCATCTTGATTGCATGAACTCTCTTACCAACCAGCTCTCACTTGCATCAAGAGCAACGCAGCTGACAGATGAGGAAAATCCTTTGAACTTCTCATCCTTCACTGAATCAATTACCCGGATACACTTTCCACTTCTGCAATCTGAATAAAATCTCATTAAGTCATAGCACTAAGAACAATCACCAATAGCTACATGATAAAAAAATATAAAAGTTATGCAAACAAACAAATGTTAGAAGTAATAATGTGACCTGACTCACTTTGGATGGTGGTGCCAAAGGAATAGTTCTAGAAGTCACTTTAGATGATCTAGTAGATATCCACTCTATTCAAAAATTATATTAAATAATATTAGTTACTCAGATGGAAAGATCATCTGCCAAGTTCAAAGAAGGCACTTGCTCTTTTAATCCCCCTCCCCCAAAAAAGGAAAAGTCAAGGTTTTGACAACATGCTCTCCCCTTCTTGTCTTTACAATTAACACCACCGTTACAATATCTGGAGTTTTGAGTATAGATACATCCAAAGAAAGAAATATCTTCTAAAATGATTGTCACTATTTACAATGAATACAACCCATGCCAGTATAATCTTATTTGGATTTTCCAGCTACATGACTTCCAATGAATCAATTTATTCTTAGGTATACCGAGTCATGATTACAAAGTTGCAGATAAAATTGAAGGAAATAGCATGAAAGTTGACAACATATGCATATTGCCATGTGTAGACTTTGCAGCTGAAACCAATGACAATCAATTACTGGATTTTACCCCAAAGTCTTGCAGAACCATCCTCTGAACCAGTTATGATCTGAAAGACAAACAAGATAAAACAAACAAATAAAGATAGATATCACACACTGATTCTGCAACCCAAAATACAGCAGCCAATGTTGTTGTTCATGACTCCTCTACAAATAAGTTAAAAAAGAAAGCAAGGAGAGACCAGTAAATACGAATGGATCCAACCCATAATTTAGCCCAAAATATAGTGTTTTGGAAGCATGGTTATTTAGCCACCATTCATAGTGGACATGTATGATTTCTCTGCATTAACTTTGTCTCTGCTATAAATTTAGGAAAAATTAGGAATACAGATTATTGCGGACAAAAAAGCATGGAAAAGGATCTATTTCTGCAGGTAAAACAACATTTTCATAACTTTTTTTCCTTCTCTTTTCTTGCAAATTATTTTTGTAACACGCATTATACTACATGGTTAGAAAGTAGCTGGTGTATCAATTTTCCCACAAAAGTTTGTGTAACTCCTCCTCTTCCAGGAGACATGATGATCTACATGAAGCCTTGGAATTGGGTAACATAGTTAATGCACAATATGTGAGTACTGAACTCTTGGTACATTCCTAGAATGATCCTAAGATGATGCATATAAAAAATATCTTGTGAAATATGAAATTGCTTTTAAATGATATCTAGACATGCTCACACACATACACGCTAGTAGAACATCCAAATTGACATAATTTACAAGAAATTAGAATCAACAAAATTCTGATGACCAACAAATAAAGGAGGCATGACCTGATTAGCGGAGTTACGAGCAACTATACAATACAAGTAGTCCAAGTGTCCCTTAAAACACATTTTGATCCTACAAGTTTCCTGAGAAGATCCACAAACAATCATTCCATTGTTAGTGCAACAAATCAAACATATGAAGGTAATAATATAAAAGGTTCATTCACCTTGAACAAATACATACCACATCCCAACAATATGCACAAGAATCCCCGGCAGCTGAGAAAATGGAACCCCTCTGGAGCAGGAGATAATGTTAATATGCAAACATAAGCAAATAATTGCTTGCCAATTTACGAAAGGAAGCTGAACACGATTGGAGGGAGGGGGTAGTTTATGGAGGGAAAACATCTTGAACCTGGGTATCCACTGCAATGGCATTGTTTTCTGGAATTGGGGATAGAGCACCCCAAGGACCCCTGATAGATAGGAGCAAGACAAGATATGCATTTTAATAAAGTGCTTAGGGGCTAGGGTAAACAAGCATAATCTCCATATAATAGATGATGATTCACAATTTTATCACAGACATAACAAAGGTGTGAATCTCAGCTTGGCATGGGTGTCATGCCAGATAACAGGTTATTTCTACAAATTCTCCTTGTATAAAAATATTAAAACAAAAAAACTATGCAAAGATGCACAATAGCATATCTCATGATGTTGGTGATCACTCACTTGTGCTGGGGATTCACCATATCAACTACTGGCTCTATGTGATTTCCTGACAAAACATTGAACATGAACAAATAGAAATGGACATAATTTCATCACATGTATCTGAAAAATATTGAGAGAAAAACTCTGCAAATCAAGGAAGGGAGCTAGTAAAGCAAGAAATGGTATGATAAAACTAGCTTTGTGATGCTCTTGATGTTTTTCAAACATGATTTTTCATTATCTATTACCTTGCAAAGCAACAGGCACCTGAGATTGCATAAATTCCTCCCACCTCCATCCTCGAATTCGACCATCATCACCACAACTACAACAAAAATTAACAAACCCATTAAATATCAGACCAATTAGATATCAAATCAAAGAAAGCACTATTAAATTAAAATATTACAAAAAAAAGAACCTCAGTAATAAAGCATCTTCTTCAGCATTGCCATAAAATTTGACATCATAGGCAGGTCCGTCATGTCCTTGAAGGAATGCATTAGGTTTAACCCTAACAACAATGAATGAGCATAAACCATAAAAGAAATAACTAAGGATCAAGCAAACACAACCCACCATACTTACTGTGGTGCCCTTGAATCACTAAAACCCAGTGGCTGTAATAGGAGAAAAAAATAAAATCAAATTCAACTATACCACAATTAGCATGTTTTTTGAGTGATTAAAGAAAGGGAAAAGTACAATTTCAGAGATGGAGTAAGAGGTGAGTGATCCATCGCTGGAGGCGAGGACGATAGTGTTGGGGTTAGGGTTTGAAGATGGTGGCCACGCAGTTCTAAAGACAGTTAGGGTTTGGATTTCTCGATCTTTTAGAATGCTCTCTTTGTATGCATCCTCATTCCAGTTCGTTGCGTCTCCAAACATTTTTCACAATATAAAGTTGACGCGGAACTCAAACCTGTTATTTTCTGAAACCATGCCAGGATTGTGAAGGGATCAATCTATTACTTGGCAAAAAACAATAATAGGACAAAATGCTATTAGATAAATAAAAACGTGATATTATAAACATCAAATCAATAAAAATCAAACCTGCTCAAGCGCAAAATACACACTCAAAGAACACATGAAATTTCATACTTATAACTGCACAAACAATAATCAATGGATACTTTATATTTAATTTGAATTCCATAAACCTGATGTCACTCAATGCTCAGTACACATGAACATTAAGGTTTCACATTGAAGCAAACCCTAGCTAATCTATACTGCTAATTACAAGTAAACTACAAAATCAATCGGTACCTCAGCGAATAAGTGAAGTCTTCTCAAACACTATCTAATCCTTGGACTCTTTCCAAACCCTAAGTAATTTGTGCAAGCATGGAACAATTAAATTTTTTTTTTGAAAAAGTTAGTCGGCAAGTAACAAAGCCGAAGGGAACAAGGAAAAGAAAAGAAAGAACCTGAGCCATCAGGCTCAGATGATTTTAGAAAAAAGGCGATATTTTCTGCATTAATTTACAGTTCCTCAACTAAAACGTCAATAAAATAATACTAAAAGATCAAGAAAACAGACTAACCAAAGCATAAGCAGTAGTGGTACTGTTGAGGAATTCTTGAATGGCAGTATCAAGTTGGTAATAACACAGAAAAACACAACTAGAGAACATACCCTTTTAGTCATAAAAACAAAATTCAAGAAATAACTAACACCAAATTTATTCATGAAGACGCATTGTACAGAGAACATACCTTGGATACAGAGGCGGCGGAGGAGGAGGAGCGAATGGTTACAATGGCGCGGCGGAGGAGGAATACTTTGGATGCGAAAAGAAAAGAAATGGTTTTTATTTATATGGAATTGACTTATTTTTAAGTTTAAGAAATTGTTTTTGTGTTTTGAAATTGTTTTTTAAAATTTAAAAGTTTTTATTTTTATTTTATTTTAAATTAATATTTTTAAATTATTTTAATAATTTTTAAAATAAAAAAACTATTTTAAAACATTTCCAATTAAAAAACTGTACCTCGAACAGACGCAAAGTATCAAATGCTGCGTCTTTTTCCTTTTTCCCATTTTAACACTCGCAGCCTTCTTGTCGTCACTGCACTTCCACTCTCTGCATGCCTATACGGATTCTGTTATGTCTGGTTAGTCACTTTGTGCTGTTCCTTTAAGGATTTATTACGTAGTTTTGCTTTTGCTTATTGAGAAAAAAGTTTCGAACTTTTAATGTTAAACGAGAAAGAACATGGGTTACTGTACTGTACTTAATTGTGAGATTAATCGTGTTTTAATTGGTGGGTTATTGTTGTGTTTTGTTGTTTTGTTCATAGATAATAAAAATTTTGTTTCTTGCCCTTGTTTGAGAATTTGAGAAGTAGAAAAATGTCTTACATTATGATAACCTCTTCGATGTTTTCTAGTTGGGCTTAATATGGGCAGGTTTTGAATTTAAAACACGACTCCAAAAAAATACTAGTATATATTAGGATCGATACCTTTCTTTTTCGTTAAAAACCGTTTTTTTCTCCCTCCCTTTCTCTAAACTCTCTTTTGTTTTGTTGAGATTTAGAGGTTGGGTTATTTTCGTTTCTATTTTCAGGTTTGGAATCTTAAATTATTGCCTTTTTTTTCATTTAATTGTTTTTTTTTGAAGTAGTTTTACCTTTGATAACCTCTCTCATGTTCTAGATGGGCTTAATACTGACCAGGTTTTGAACTTAGAGCACAGCTCCAAAAAAATACTAGCATATATTAGGATTCACATACCTTTCATTATCGTTAAAAACCATTTTTCCTCTCTCTCTCTCTGAAGTCTCTTTGGTTTTGTTGAGATTTAGAGGTTAGTCGGGAGATTTCCATTTTTATTTTCAATTTTTGAATCTTAAATTATTGTTGTAATTTTCTTTTTTCATTTAATTTCTCCCATAACTGGTCTCTTTGTTTTGCATCTTTTTAACAGTGTTTATTACAAATATCAATATTCAAGGTCTCGACTGTACGTGTATTTTTATAGTGATTAAGAAGAATTTAGTCACAAATGCAGCATTTTGGAAACAGGGTTTGATTAATTATTACCAATAAATGATTATTTAATTATTATTTCTTGTGTTCTGATCTTGAGCAGGAAGGAATTAATTTGAAAGGGGCATTATATGATTGTGGAGTTATTTAAAAATGGGGTCTGTCGTTAGTCAAGCTGCTAATGGAATTGGAAGTGTTCTTGGAAATGCTTTTGCAGTTCCGATCAAGACTCTATTCGGCGTTTCATGCGAGTATGTATTAGCACTATAATTCTCTTAATGATTTTGTTCTGTTTTTCAAAAGTTTGATGATTATGTTCTAGATGATGCTGCATGCATCATGGCATTTCCTGGTTTGAATCTGCAGGGATGTTTGTTCAGGACCATGGGACTTAATTTGTTTCATTGAACACTTATGCGTCTCCGATCTGTTGAAACTGTTGATGATATTTGCCCTCTCATACATGAGTAATCCTTTTGTTTTCTTTTGTTTTATCATCTATACAAATCATCAACATAAAGTGAATGATTTCATGTCTTGTCTCTATGGCTTGCAGCTTTGATGTTCTTCTACCTACTGTTCAAGATTGGGGTTTGCCAGTGCATAGGAAAAAGCCTTTGCAAGATGTGTTGCGCTGCATGTGAGACATACTGGTTTGCTTTAGAAGATATAACCTGTTTCTTATGGCACAAGTTGAAGAACACAAAGCGGGTGAATAGACGCCGACGATTCCGAGACATCGAAGCTGGCTACTCTTCAAGTTTAGAAACTGATTTTTCAGAAGATTATCATCATTTGGGTAGAAAACGCTTGTCAGCAATGGAAAGAAGAAAAATCCGCTTGCGGTCTTGGAGGTCTCTCCATCCTTCAAGCATGTTTGGCAGTCGAAATAACAACCATCGGCAGCACCATCAACACCATGTCAGGTTGAAGACTAGGGAAATCTCTGTTCATGTCAAGGGTGGATCGCGAAGACCAAGGAATTCAAGACAGTTTCAGTTAGCTAGATTAAAAAATCCTCGAAGAAACATGGGAATGTTCAAAAGAAAGCGACTTAGATGATTATATTAATGAAATTTTCACTAGACAATGTCTTGCTGAAAGTTTGTTCCAGAGATTATCATTGGAACAGATATTATTGGAATTGAACATATTTATTTGTTAATATAGGTGCTAAAACCGCCTTTAAAAGAAGGTTAAAATCTTAGTATCGCCAGATTGAACTTTTGAATTGAAAAAAGTTCCTTGCTAATTGCCAGCAGACACACTCCTATTCCTCAATGTAAGCCGTCACATGTTCATGGAGAAAGGGAGAAAAAAGCAGAGAGGGGAGAGGATTATAGGTTATGCAAATTATGAGTAAATAATTTGCTCTCCACTTATTATGCTTCCAATAATGTTTTGTCGTTGAGCCCTATACCTAAGTATGTATATGACTCGGCTGTATCCAGTAAGAGATGATTTACCATAATTAAAGTAGAAAAAATCAAAAACTTTCAAAATGGTCATAAATCATAGAGTAGGTGCAAGCTGAAGAGTAACTATACTGTATTTATGTCCTATTACTTTCTTTCTTGACTTTCCTCCTAGAAAACTTCCCTTCTTTAAGAGCTACCCTATCTCTATTTTTCTGACCAAAAGACTTCGGTGTTCTGCTTGGCTTCTCCCTCTCTGGTAAGTAAACATATACAACCTCTTTGTTTTAGGGTTTTTTGTATCTTGTTTATCATTAAAACCAAATACCTTAGCCTAGTACTTTGATCTTCACTCTGAAAAATTCCATTTATAAGCAAATGCAAACAAACATTCAACAATTTGTATTCTTGTTTGTTTGGTTGGCCTTAGGATGTAAGATATGCAATTCTGTCCTGTAAAAACTACGTTTATTTTCATTGAATTGAATAACTTCATGCATGTTTTCTGGCTTCTTTGATGGTTTTATAAATGATAGTATATGCTTTGGATGCGAAAAGAAAAGAAATGGTTTTTATTTATACGAAATTGATATGTTTTTGTGTTACAAAAATATTTTAAAAATATTTAAATATTTTTTTTATTTTTATTTAAATATTTTTAAATTATTTTAATAATATTAAAAATAATTTTTTAAAAAAAAAAATTATTTTAATATATTTCAATTAAAAAACTATACTCTCGAAGACACGCAGAGTATCAAATGTTGCGTCATTTTCCTTTTTCCCATTTTAACACTCGCAGCCTTCTTGTCACTGCACTTCCACTCTCTGCTTCCCTTTCATCTCCTAACACCGTAAGATCAATGTCCTCTTCCTCATCAACGGCCACGATGCATTCTCCACCGGTTGCAAAGAAGGTCGAGCACAAGATGGAGATGTTTGGTGACGTTAGGGTGGACAATTACTATTGGCTTCGTGATGATTCACGAACCAATCCCGAGGTTCTTTCTTATCTTCAACAAGAGAATGCCTACACGGATTCTGTTATGTCTGGTTAGTCACTTAGTGTTGTTCCTTTAAGGATTTATTACGTAGTTTTGCTTTTTCTTATTGAGAAAAAAGTTTCGAACTTTTAATGCTAAACGAGAAAGAACATGGGTTAGTGTACTTAATTGTGAGATTAATCGTGTTTTAATTGGTGGGTTATTGTTGTGTTTTGTTGTTTTGTCCATAGATAATAAAAATTTTGTTTCTTGCCCTTGTTTGTGAATCTGAGAAGTAGATATTTGTAATTTACTTGCTAAATAATTTTTTTATGAGATTTCAGGTTGTTTGTTGAACTTAGCGAAAGTTGGCCTTTATTCACATTGAGAAATCTAATGGATATTGAAGGAAAAAAATGATTGAAACGTGTGAGTGTTGTTTTTTTTAGAACTTGTTATGTAGTAAATTGATGAATTTGAAGATTTGACCTTAAGAAACTTTCATTGCTGAGTTTGGCTTATACGGTTAGATAAGAATCAACTTTTATGTAGTGATCATGAAAGCTAAATTTGAAAATTCATTCAAATTGACAAAGCGCTCTTTGTAGAAACAAGAATTAATGGAGTGTATAATGTGTTTTAGGAACCAAGCAATTTGAGGATCAGCTATTCAAAGAAATACGAGGGAGAATCAAGGAGGATGATATATCAGCGCCTTATAGAAAAGGGCCTTACTATTACTATACAAGGAATTTGGAGGGAAAGGAGTATGTTCAGCATTGCCGCCGGCTTATACCCAATTACAACACAACACCATTTTCTGTCCATGATACAATGCCAACTGGACCTGATGATCCTCCAGAGCATGTTATTCTTGATGAGAACGTTAAAGCCCAAGAGCACAGATTTTACAGCATTCAGGCTTTCAAAGTAGAAAATCTAGCTACCACTGCTTGATTTTTTTTGTTCCTGGATTTGAGTTGTCTTGCATTTTTTATTTGTTGATTTCTGTTTTTTATTTTTAATTTTCATCTGTTTCTTCAGGATAGTCCAAATCATAAGTTGGTTGCATATGCTGAAGACACAAAAGGTGATGAAATTTATAGTGTTCATGTCATCGATGCAGAGACTGGAGCTCCTGTAGGGAAGCCTCTGACAAGTGTAACATCTCATGTTGAGTGGGCCAATGATGACACTTTGGTTTATATAACAATGGATGAGATCCTTCGGCCTGATAAGGTACTTGTAATCTGTTTTAATTTTATGCACAGAATTAATTGCTTCAACTTTGACAGTAGAATTACTTTCTTCTTACCTTTCACATGCACTTAGTCCATGCTTCACCATGTTTCTCACACTTCTAATTGCAGCTGCGGTTCACTATGCCTAGAAAATTGAAGAGCAATTGGTTAAAAGCTTATCATGTTTTTTTTAACTTGGTCCAAACTAATAACCTCTCAGAGGTAGAGAATTGACATGCATAACTTTTCTGTCCTATACATTATACAGTCCCCCTCCCATGTGAAGGAAACCAATTATTTATTCAGCTGTACATTAATCCCTAAGAGATGAAGTGTGGCTGCATGTTTATCATGTTATCTATGGTTTTGCTTCTCAAGCATGTGGTTCTTTAATTGCACTATATTAGATTCTAAGGGTACTCTCTACAATATCCTAACCCTTTTTGTAGTCCAATTATATTTCTGTGTAAATTTTAGTTTCTTATTTGATCAAGTTGCCCTGACTCTGCATTTTAAAGTATACTCTACTTCATAATGTGAAACCAGTATGTGGCCCTGCATAATTTATTATCGCAACCACCCTGCAGTAAATGAATTTTTCATTCAAAACCAGCTTTCCCTTTTTTAATCGGAACTCCATCAATTTTATCTTCTTTGTTGGATTACTATAGTGATGGCTTGGATTTATTTCTTATGATAGGTGTGGTTACATAAGCTGGGAACGGACCAATCAAGTGATATTTGCCTTTATCATGAGAAGGATGATACATTTTCTATTGGTCTTCAAAAATCAAAGAGTCAAAAATTTTTGTTTGTGGGGTCTGAAAGCAAAATTACAAGTTTTATCTTTTTTATTGATGCTTCCAAACCCGAGGATGGTCTTAAGGTTTTGACTCCTCGTGTTGTTGGGATTGATAACTGGGCCAGCCATCGTGGAAATCATTTCTTTATTATAAGAAGAAGTGAAGAGTTTTTCAATTCAGAATTAGTAGCCTGCCCAGTGGATGACGTGTCTGTAACAACAGTTCTTATTCCTCACAGAGAAAGGTAACATTCACTTTCTTAGAAATGGGATTGTCTTTTTTTGTTTGGATTGAGGTGGAATCTTGTCTTGGAACCAAATATATCTGCTCAAATGGAAAATATTTAATGTGCCAAATTGTAATCATGCACTGTATTATGTTCACAACTGTTTTGTGCAATGCGGTTCTCATGAAAATTGCTGTGGATTTTATATATAAATATGAAAAAGATAATGTCTGTCATTGCTGACTCTTATTGTTCTTATCTATTTTGGATTTAAACCAGAATAAAAATTCAGGATACCCATCTTTTTGCCAACCACCTTGCTGTATATGAGCGTGAAAATGGTTTGCCCAAGGTGACCGTATATCGCCTACCAGCTGTTGATGAGCCACTTACAAGCCTTGAAGATGGCCGGGCTATTGACTTTATCGACCCTGTATATACAGTGGATCCAGCAGGATCAGAATTTAATTCTAGCATTTTGAGATTTTCTTATAGCTCATTGAGAACGCCTAACTCTGTGTATGACTATGATATGAACACGGGCACTTCTGTTGTTAAGAAAATTGAGACGGTAAGATATGAACAAGCACTTTTCATACATTACTAATTATTTATCTAGGCATTACTTGTGTGGGGCATGAGACATTTGTTTCCTTTACCAAAAAAAATTGTTACTGTTGTCTTTGAATATTTTTTCTTCCTACATGTTGCAAAATCAACGAGTTTTCTCTGTGTTAGACTTCAAGCTTTTTTATAATCATGCAGCGTTTGCCTGCATAGTGAAATGTAGAGGCTTCACATTGTTTTTCCTAAATTCTTCACAAGTCTTATTCTTGGGAACTGCAGCAAAGTAGCTTCTCTTCATCCTTCAGTGATTTTGCTTTTCAGATTCTGCATTTGTTTTATGATAACTTTCTTGTGTTCCTATTTCCTTTGTGAGAAGTTTACAGCATTTGATATGCTCAGATTGATCCCTCTCTCTCACACGCACAAGCATGAAAAAATTTTCTTTTGCAACATTATCAACTGTTACATTACTTTTGGGTCCTTAAAATAGTGTTTATAGATATAATAATATCTTTTCTGGTTCAAATCCCACAAAACATGCATCAAGTTAGTGTTTTCAATAAAACTAGAACTTGTCAAGGCTTTGTTTGTAAATATTTATGCACCAAATTCTTTTCTGGCAACCAGAGTGAAATCAGTGAATTCAAATAAGTTAGATGCACCTTCTTTTATTCTTCATATATGAAGTTTTTTGTTAATCGTTTGCATTCAAGTAGTTTGTGATAATCACGTGTTATTTTGTTCACTATTGTACTAAGGTCTTGGGAGGCTTTGATGCATCTGAGTATTTTACCGAAAGGAAATGGGCCCCTGCTTCTGATGGCACTCAGGTCCCTATGTCAATTGTCTATAGGAAGAATCTTGTGAACCTTGATGGATCTGATCCATTACTTCTGTACGGATATGGTTCATATGAGGTAATATGAGAGTTGAATAAGTTGTTGCTACTTACCTTAAAGTGTTGTTTCTTTGCTTTTTATTTGTCACGGATATGCTTGCTTTTGTGTAATTTATTTGAAGTGAATCTTTTTGAAGATGAAGGTTTTTAGTGGGCATTATTGTGAGATATGACGTCAACACATCCTTGTGTCATTTATTTAGTGTGGGCAACTTTTAATTCAAGATAGAATCAAGTGTGATGTCCACATTCATCTAGTTTTTCTTCCATCAAGATTTAGTTATGGCTGTGCAAGTCATGAAAGTTTTAAGTCATAGTTTATTTAATCACTTCAGACTCAAAGGATGCCATTCATGAAAAGTGTGCATGAAGATGCTAAGAAGTCTTTGGCTCTTCTATATTCTGATTTGCTTATTGCTTATTTAATTATTGGTAAACAATATATAACTAGAGTCACTAGAAAAGATTGTGACCTAGTTATGATTCTTCCAAGATGAGGTCCTGATTGGAAAGGATGTGGATGCTGTCTTACTCTTTAGTGCTTTTGCAGGAAGCATCTGCACTTTAACTCTAATATGCACTCTTCTTTTTAAATTTATCAGTCACCAGTTGCATGGAATTTTCAAGTTTGCATGCATGTTAACTAGGATGCAGTGTCTTTTACATTATGGAGTCTAAAGTCTTTAAGTTTTTCTGATTTCACTCCTGTGTTTTAAAGTTCCATTTGAAATGCTTGATATCACAGAATCTTTTGTTGTGGGTAGGTATGCATAGATCCCTGGTTCAAGGCATCAAGATTATCTATATTAGATCGTGGTTTTATATTTGCCATTGCTCACATTCGTGGAGGTGGTGAAATGGGAAGACAGTGGTATGAGAATGGGAAGTGCTTAAAGAAAAAGAATACTTTCACAGATTTTATTGCTTGTGCGGAGTATTTAATAGAACAGAGGTACTGTTCGAAGGAAAAACTGTGCATTGAAGGAAGGAGTGCAGGGGGGTTGCTTATGGGTTCTGTTCTTAACATGAGGCCTGATTTGTTTAAGGTTGCTTTTGCCGGGGTACCTTTTGTAGATGCTTTGACGACAATGCTTGATCCAACTATCCCCCTTACAACTTCAGAGTGGGAGGTAAACTTTTTTCCCCTTGAAATTTGAGCTTTATCTACCTTTAAAATTGACTTTCAATGGGATACATTTATATGGAATGTGACTTTCCACTGATTTGATGACCTGGTGCATCCATCATACTTTCCACAACATATGATGTGCATAAAGCAGCTACATATGGATAACGCCCTGTATTAACTATAATATCTTTCTCCTTTCTTTCCCTCTCATTTTGTGCTTAATCCGCATATATGTATATAAACATGAGTTCTGTGGACCATCCAACTTGATCACCTCTGAACCTAGTGGCTTGTGATAGAAATAGCAGGCTCCAATATATATTCTATATATTAACATCTATGTATGATGATGTCTTGACATTTGAGGTCCTGCATTTCATGGAGAGTTCAAATTTGTCCTTCGGAATTGAGATCCTTTTTTTATATATTTATATATAGATAGATATATATTAGATGTTCATGGTTTGCCTGCTGCAACTATAATATGTGTTGGTGGCTTGGTGCTAATTGCTTATCACTTCTTTGGTTACTGTAGGAATGGGGAGACCCTCGGAATGAGGAGTTTTACCACTATATGAAGTCATATTCTCCTGTTGATAATGTAAGTTTTCAGCTATGAATTGGTTCCTCATGTTCATGATCAATAGCACAGTACTCATGAAATCAGAATGTACTGTCACAACTTGATAAAACAGCCTAGCTTTATACTAGTCCTGTAGTATTATTCTTTATCTAATTTTTCAATGACCAAGACCTGTGATTTTTTCTGCACAGGTTAAGGCTCAAAATTATCCTCATATTCTTGTTACAGCCGGCTTACATGGTGAGTGTTTTCTTTTAGTTAGTTAAGATCTTCCATTGCAAGTTCTTAATGCACATGAAGGTTTTTAGGATAGACAGGTGGATGAGTGGGGAGATTGTTTTCATTGCTCATCAAAACTGACCTTGACTATCTGCTGAAGCTGATTCAGAGTCCACTATAAATGAATTTCTTGCTTAAAATTTTCTATTGTTAGAGGGAAGTCTTTGGAATGAAAGTTGTTTGTACAAGTTTTAGTAGCATGGTGAGTGTTTGCTTTTAGTTAGTTAAGATCTTCCATTACAAGTTCTTAATGCACATGAAGTTTTCTAGGATAGACAGGTGGATGAGTGGTGAGATTGTTGTCATTGCTCAGCAAATCTGACCTTAACTATCTGCTGAAGCTGATTCAGAGTCCACTATAAATGAATTTCTTGCTTAAAATTTTCTGTTGGAAGTCTTTGGAATGAAAGTCCTTTGTACAAATTTTTGTAGCACTCTTAATAAAAAGAGAAGGCATTGGTTACTGCCATTATTTTGTTAGGTGGCCCATCAAGCTCATTTTTACATCTTCATCAGCAAGGCATTAGGCCTCATTGATGTCAAAGAACCATCTCTACCCAATAGTTTAAGCTGTTAAGTGAGGTCCTAGGATATGATTTATATTATTCTCTAACACACCCCCTCAAGTGAAAGCATTTTGAGCTTAAAACTTGCAAAAGTTCATATTACCTTGTGCTTGATTTTTATCAAATAAATGGGGATGGTGAGATTCGAACTCGTGATCACTTGGTCATCAAGGCTCTGATACCATGTCAAAGAACCATCTCAACCCAATAGCTTAAGATGTTAAGTGAGGTCTCAAGATATGATTTATATTATTCTCTAACAATTGAGAGTGTGGACTTGAAATGAAAACCTGGGTACTTGGTACTGACTCGTAGATTTGTAGCGTGTTAAACATTTTCTTCAAAACTCACTCTTAATCCCCTGGAGGTGATGTAGAATAGGGTAATAACAAATATAGATGGAGCAGAATCCCTTATAAGAGAAGGATTAAATAAAAGACAAAGTAGAGAATAAAGAAGTCGCATTATGAGAGGGATAAACAGAGAGAAGAAATGAAGAAGAGAATGATGATAACAAAGTTAAATATCAATTTTCAATTTTCAATTCAATTATCAATAAGCCTGCATAAAACATTTAAAAGATGCTCTTAAATAGGCACCAAAACCCTAGTGATATCTTTTTTAAAGAAGTAAAGTTATTAATGGTGATTAAAATAGAAGAATTCTAACAGGCTCAAACAACTAAAATTATGCAACCTTATTTATGTATATTAGAGGAACCATTGTGCTCAAAAAACTTTGAACTTTTCTGAAGACCATGCGCTATAATGCATTTGCTAATTGGTAATCTTCGACCAGTCTTTCAGGGATAGACATCTAATATTTAAACAGCATTGCAAATTTTTAAAGTTTCTTTAGATGTTCAAAAATTGGGTTGCTCACATCATCAACCAAGCAATCACATTGATCCTTTATGATATTTTCAACGTCTAATGGTTGTAATCCTTCTTTTAGCATTTGATCTATATTTTGGCATGTTACAACAGATCCTCGTGTTCTGTACTCGGAACCTGCCAAGTTTGTGGCAAAGCTAAGGGAGACCAAAACTGACAGTAACATACTACTGCTGAAATGTGAATTTGGTGCTGGACATTCATCGAAGTCAGGAAGGTAATGTTTTCTGCTCTGTCTAAAGTTACTCATTTCATTCCACGATTCCAAACTGTGAAGAGGAACTTGAGCAAGAGAGTAAGTTGCATTGAGGATGATGTTAGAAGACCTGATTTGTGCTGTTAAATTTTGCATAACTAAGAGTTTTCATGACCTCTATACTATCTTTATCTTGAAACCATAAATACGAGATTTCTTCGTTTTTCCTTGTCTTTTAAAATATAGGGGTGACTTTTTAGCTAATCTGTTAAGATGTTATATTTTGTTTGGTGCAGATTTGAGAAGCTTCAAGAACAAGCATTCGTATATGCTTTCATTTTGAAAGCACTAGATATGATTCCTGAACGTAGCTCTAGCCTCTGAAGCCTAATGAACCACACCTAGAAGCTGAAGGCCTGCTTCATGCAAGGAATTATTGGTGCCGACTCTTCCAAAAACAATGTTTATTTTTTCTTTCCTTGACACTGACTGGCAGTTTTATTATCATTGGAGATTTATCATTGAAATCAACTACACGTAATGCGATCAATAGCAAGTGAGGCATGCTTGGGCCGCACTTGGAGCCTGGCTGTAACTTTTATTTATTTATTTTTTTACAAGCGAATAATCGATGACACGTGATCCGCTCCTCATTTAAAAATAAAAATAAACACGAGGATAAGATGCCATCCCCATTAATTTATTTTGTTTAAAACCTTCTCTCCCACTTGGATTTTTGTAAGGGCACCAAATAACTATTGACAAAATGATTAAATAAATATATTTAGTAGGGTTTAAATAAATAAGTAACCTAATTCTTTTAAGAGTATTTAGCTAATAATAATTGAGAGAAAGGAACCTAAACGCAGCACCACTTCCTGTCTTTCTTATTAGTTATTAGAGTCGTAAGTGATCTCAACTCCCTCCCACGACAAAACAGTCCTTATCCCTTCCAACTGATCTGATCTGCCATTTTGATACATTAAGAGAATCAGAACCCTTCACGCCTCTGCTACTTCCCACCCCCCATATCTTCTTTTTTAGCAAAATCCTCCTCTCCATCCACTTCACGCTCCTGTAGCTCACTCAACATCTAAACCATGCCCTCATCCTTCACTGTCTCACCATGTCAAGATTCCCAAGAAACCAACTACCTGCAAACCCTTTTGGCCTCAGCTCGTCCTTTCCTTAGAGGAGAGCTAGAATCCATTGACAAGAACTTGCCTTCCCTCATTTCTGTGTTACGTTCTGTTGGTGCTGGTGAATGCTGGCACAAACATGGCAGCTTTCTTGATCACCTAGTTGAAATTTACCGTATTCTCAAGATATGGAAAGCCCCTGACTCTGTCTGTCTCTGTGGCCTTTTCCATTCTGCCTATTCCAATTCTTATGTCAATCTTGCTATCTTTGATCCTAACACCGGTCGAGATGTTGTTCGCAACCATGTTGGTGAGGCTGCTGAAAGGTTGATTCACTTGTTTTGTATTGTCCCTCGCCAATCATTGATCCATGATGATCTGTTGTTCAAGTATTCTGATATAGAACTTGTTGAACACCTTAAAGCTTCTGAGTTGTCACTGAGGAATGCAGAAGATAAGGGTTTGTTCAATGGAGAGGAGTCTTGGAGGAAGAAACTGGCTTCTCTTTTGCCTGCCAGTGGGATAACAGTGAAGCATATAAAGAGTGGAGAAGATGTTTTGGTGACCAGAAGAATGGTGGGTGTTTTTCTCTTGATGACCATGGCTGATTTTAGTGATCAACTTTTTGGTTTTCAAGATTTGTTGTTTGAAAACTTTGATGGTCGTCTTGAGTTTCTAGGGAATAATTTTGGTGCTTTGTGGCCTGGAGATGGCAAGCCAGGGCTATGGATCAATTCAATATCAAGGATGGGTGCAATTTACTCTTTGATTGTGAGAGAGGAAGAGATTTTTATTGAAGAGAGGAAGAGGGCTGGTGGTTTTGAAGTAGACAGAGAGAGAGATGAAGATATAGAGCTTGTGTTGGCACCAGTTTTTGAGAATTGTACTCAAGTTTTGGATGCAAGAGAGCAGGTAGTGGCAAGGGACTTGTATTGGGAAGCTGTTTGTGATACCTCCAAGGGAGGGCTGGAGAGGGCTGAGGAGCTGTTGTTGAGCAGCATTGAGAAGAACCCTTTTGTTGGTGAGCCTCATGTGGTCTTGGGTCAACTTTATTTGACAAAAGGGAGGTTTGAGGAGGCCGAGAAAGAAGCTGAGAGAGGGGTCACACTCTTGTTAGAGTGGGGTAGTCCTTGGGATAAGAGGATGTCTTGGGAAGGATGGATTGCTTGGGCCAGGGTCTTGTTGATGAAAGCTAAAGAGAAGTCATGGCCGCAGACATCTTGGGGCATCCTTAATTTAGGGCTTGTGAGGTAACTGGTTTTGTCGCTCCATTCATGTGTGCAGGCACTAAATAAGATGCGCGCTGCCTAGGTAGGTAGAAGAAGGCAAGAGTCAAGGCACTACTATGGTGACTTCTACCCTTTGCTTAAATGGCCTGAAAGAACACAATATTTAGTATTTTGTTTTGTGAAGATCCATTTACTTCTCCGGGTTTTCTTTTCAATTGTGGACCTATAATGGTATGGCTACTTTCTCTTTTTTTTATTTGATGACAAGGATATATATCATATTGAGACTACGGCTCCATTATGGTTGGTTGGATGTGATTTACAATTTTGTTGATAACTTGAGAGAAAAACAAATTGACCTCCTGAGTCCTGGCTCCAACATTTATATAGGAAATGGGCCAAAACCGTTTGCCAGGAAATGGCAGCCTCTCCCCACTTACCGGATCAAGGCCCTCCTCTTACAATTGGTTAAATTATTTGTGCCTCCTCATCTCCTCATCTGACTCCATCTCTAATCAAAAATATATTTTTAACGGTTTAGGATGGATTGAAATAAAATGAATTCAAAAAACATTTTAAAATAAACTCAAAAAATTCTCTCAAAATAGGCTCAACAAGAATACTCTTTATACAAATTATATCAAGTCTAAGGAATGGACTCGGCCATAATAGCTCGAACCCAACATCCAAAGAGCTTACGATCAGGTTGTTGCCCGTGCTCATACAGGGTGCACGCCCAGCATGAGAGTGCACCCCAGCACCCATGTAGGCTCGGGCTTCCACGTTCGAGCCCAACATACTTTAGTCCACGTAGCACACCTAAATCTATTTCTCACCTTTAATATACCAGAGCCAGCGTGTTTAGGTCCACATAGCCCGTCCGGACCCATTTCCACCTCTCGTGGGCTCAAGCTATCACACCCGAGCCCAATGTGTTTGGGTCCAGACAGCACTCCAGGACTCACTTTCACCTCTCGTGGCCTTAGGCACCTTGTTTGAGCCCAACACTCACAAGGGATTTTTTCTTGGACCCTATATAGGTCTTTCGGTATTTTATACCGATCCAATACGTATTATTTTGAGTAGATTACAACTCAAAATATCGCAAGGTGAAAATTACACTACATACCCTTCTCTTTGTAAAAGGACAAGACTCATGGGCTATAAATACACCGTAAGACCTTCACAACAAAGGTTCACAATCTCTTCATTCTCAACATTTTTAACATGTATATTTTTAGAGTCTATCTCTTTAAAATATCATTACATTTTCTCTCTCTATAAAGTTACTGACTTTACCATCGAAGAGTCCCAACCTTCATCAAAGGGGACCTTTTACAGGTACTAGCCACAAGCCACCTTGACCTACCAAGCACTAAGTATAAGCTATCAACCACCTTTGGCTAGGGAAAATAGATGAGACTTCTAGGACCAATTAATTAACCAGTTATCCAACCTGAAAGCCTTATTCCTAGGCTACTTGAATTTTTTGGGACATCATTAATGGCTCTGTCTGTGGGAAATTGATCAAAAAACCATCAGTTTCTAAAACTTATTTTTGACATTTTTAGGCTATTCCATGGCACACAATTAAGACACACATAGGTTAGGATGTAATGTAAATTTACTTGTTATCACAAACACTTCTACCCAACCAGACCTTCAACAACTCACAAGTCAAGTGCAATTTCTCACCTAAACAGTATTGGCAACTCAAGGTCAAAATCAAACCTTTCCACCCCAACAAGTCTTTGCAACTTTGGTAACACACTTAAGCCTATCACCATCACCATTGGTAGCTCACAGTGTCCATAGCTCGTTACACTACTCATAAAAGTTTGGGCAAAATGACTTTCAGAAGAGTATTTTGCCTTCATACAGGTCCCTTTACGGGTCGCTCGTGTCAATGCGATACTCGCGTATATAGTTCGTACTCCAGACACGCTCTCTCAATTACCATAGGATGGACCTTAGTTACCAATCTTGTTATTTCATACCAAACTCTTCGGGCTCCTTGAATCTCAACGAATCACCTTATATGTATAATCTTCAATGAGAATATAAGTTTATTTTTTTAATAAAAATAATATATCATTAACATACATTCCCTAACTACAGATCTCAAGTGAGGGCTTTTGGCCACTCTCCTTGAAGAGAATTGATTTGGTCTCCCTAAATCAATATCCCCACAATCACCAGGGGTTGATCTAGGATCCTCATTCTTCAGGAGATGCCTAGGGGCCTCTCACCAATTCATTAGGAGTTGATTTGGGATCCCTATTCTCCAGGTGATGCCTAGGGGTCTCTCACCAATTCGTCAAGGGTTGATCCAGGATCCTCCATTTCCTCGGTGATGTCTAGAGGCCTCTCACCAACTAGCCAGGAGTTTATCTAGGATCCTCATTCTCCAAATGATGCCTAGAGGCCTCTCAACAATTCACCAGGGATTGATTTGAGATCCCCCATTCTTTAGGTGATGCCTAGGGGCCTCTCACCATTTTATCAAGGGTTTATCTAGGATCCTCATTCTTCAAGTGATGCTTAAGGGCCTCTCGCCAATTCGTTAGGGGTTGATCTTGGATCTCACACCTCTCCAGTACAGTATCGGACTGGCAGCACTCTTTAGTGGGAGGCTTTCATGTCTCATATCATTCTAGAGAGGTCATATATCTCTCACACACCACTGACCATTCTTCAGTGAGGGGCTTCCAAGCCTTCACACCATCACAAAGGAGGTTACAGACCTTTAAAGGGCTCTCATACCCCCCACGCCACCATCAAGAAGGCTACAAACCTCTCACTCTTTAATGAGATTTTTCTTCAATTAAGGGTTTTATGCCTCATGTCATCTAGTGAGGTAGCATACCCTTCACACTCCAGTGCGACCACCTTTCAAGGGATGGACCTGGTTTTTCTAGTGCAATAAAACCACCCTCTATGAATCTGTCCCTTCTGCCCTTTAGAAATATTTCCGAGTATAGATATCACCAAGGATCACCCTTCATGGGTTTCCACCACCCTCTATATGTTCCCCTCAACTCTTTAAAAAAAATTCTAAGTATGGAGTCTGTTATCGCTTACCTCGCCCTCTTAATTTTTTTTCTAAGTATGGGTTCCTTCATGGTTCCCCTCTACATACTTAGAAATTTTTTCAAGCATGGTGCACACCCCTACACATGGGCTCTCCGGTTTATTACCCGGGTTTTCAACCCCTCTTTTTATATGAAGAAAATTCGATGAACTCGTCAATGTAACTAGGTATTTTTACATGTTTTTATGGATTAATACCACAAAGACTTGGGATGATACAACCACAAATACTTGGGGGATTGTGATGGGTCCAAATAAAATGGACCCAAAATAGACCCAGAAAATTCCACTAAAACAAACCTAACAAGAACACCCCTTGGGCTTGGACTTGGTATCTCCAGCCTAAAATACAGCAGGGGGTCAAAAGAGAAAAGGCTCAAGCATGGTGGCCCGAGACAAGCACCCAATAAGCTTGGGCCCAAGCTTAACTCCCTAGAGGGCATGGGCTCGGGCAATAAACCGGAGCCCATGCAAGGCACACGCTTTGTTGGGCGTCTACCTAGTGTGGGCATGACATACCTAGCACCCCTGTGGGCTCAATCTCGAGAACGCACCCTAAGCCCAACATACTTGGGTTCAAGCAATACGCCTAGACCCATTTCTCACCTTTAATAAGCTCAAGTCCAGCATGTTTGGGTCCATGCAGCATGCCCGCACCCACTTTCACCTCTCGTAGGCTCGAGCTGTCAAGCTGGAGCCCAGCAAGTTTGGATCCAGATAGTGCATCTGGGCCCACTTTTACCCGTCGTGGGCTCGGGCAGTTATGCCGAGCCTAGTGTGTTTGGGTCCAGGTAATGCTCTCTGACCTATTTTCACCTCTGGTGGGCTCGGGTTGTCATGCCCAAGTCCAGCGTGTTTAGGTCCAAATTATGTGTCTGGACCCATTTTCACCTTTAATGGGCTCCGGCACCTTGCGAGCCCACTAGAAAAAAAAAATTTGGGACCCCATGCGAGTCCCTTGGTATTTTATACTGATCCAATACGTGTTATTTTGAGTAGAATACAACTCAAAATATCACAAGGGTAAAATTACACTCTATACCCTTCTCTTCACAAAAGCACAAGACTCATGAGTTATAAATACACCGTGAGAACTTCAGAAAAAATATTCATAATCTCTTAATTATCAATATTTTTAGCATATATATTTTCAAAGTCTATCTCTCTAAAATATCATTACACTTTCTCTCTCTATAAAGTTATTAATTTTATCATCGAAAAGTCTCCATCTCCATCAATTGGGATCTTTTGCAGGTACTAGCCACAAGCCACCTTAACTTACCAAGCATCAAGTATAAATTATAAATCACCTTGACTAGGGAAAATGAATGAGATTTCTAGGACCAATTGATTGACCAGTTATTCAACCCGAAAACCCTATTCCTATGCTATTTAGATTTTTTAGAACATCATAATATCCCTAAACCATAGAATTCAAAATTCAATTTTTAGATATCAAACCCTAATTTAAATACAACCCTTGTCTTCCAGGGAAGGCTATTTTTCAAGCATGGGACATCATTGTATAACACATCAATCTTACTTTATAATTGGAAATGGACCTTCCTTAAAGTGGATAACTAGTTAGGTGTGCACTCACTGATTTTATCCTTACAATGTATAGCAAGGCCAATCAACTTCATTTTTGATTGAAGGATGTCCATTCATGATCTCATCAAACCCATCATTGTCCTATTTTATAATGACTGGAATGGAACCGCTTCATGGCCACCATTCTGGTTGAACTCTTAAGCCTTTGCTAAGATATCCCATCCAATGAAGATTCGGTGGTGGTGGTGGTTACTTAGATTTACTTTTTCTGTTGATTATAATTTTTATAAGTTTGCAATCTTGTGATCATTGTCAAACCGTTTTAAGAAATGACAATAAATTGTTTTTCTTTGATTTTTTTTTTAAAAATATATTTATTACTAAAAACTCAATCGGATGAACTAGGTTTTAATGGGATTAAAATCTTGTTAAATATATTCAATATATCTCGAATTTTTCGGGTCAATTTATTGAACCGAATTAAGTGTAATAACTAAAATCCATTAACCAACAATTCGATTTAAAAAATATCACTTACACACACACACACACACACGAAGAGAGAAGGGCGGAGGGGGGGTAGTCGAGAACAGCCTGTGCTCGTAAAATTGTGGTGATCTTATTTATTGTGTCGCGGAGATAATTGAAGCAAGCACTGGATTTAATCTTACAGCTCGCGCGGTCAACAATCTGGAATGATTTAGGCACTATTTTTTGAGATTACAAGAGGAAGAAAAGGGGCATGTAACAAGGACTTTTTGCAACTAACATGTGTTGGTGTTTCTTTTTGTGGTGAAGGCTGGCTTGCAAAAGTTAAACACAGCTGTAGTAGCTAGGGTAGTAGCCCACCACCGATTCTTATAAAATGTTTCTCGCCACTTTACCAATCTCTCTGCTACTCCCTTTATGCCTTCGGTTTTCGCAGTTCAACTCGCTAATACAAGTATCAATTCTACAGCCCAAAATGAACAGAGATGGGTGCTCAATTCACCAATGCAACGTACGTACGTTTTCGGTTTTTTGCTGTGAAATATAGATATACATATATACATATATGCTAATTAATATTATTAAAAACAGCACTTGCTCTATATATCCATAACACTGTTAAGGATCGCTGGGTAAGCATCAAATGAAAAGGGAATTCAAAACATGTCAACGATTAGGTGAGATATTAGGGTGAAATGGACCACCATGCTCCTTTTCCTTCCCTTTTTCTTTTTCTTAACCTACATATCACATTTGTATAAAGCATGGTGAATTGTTTTTGTTTTGATTTGAGATTGAGTTTAGAGTTTAGAATTTAGATTGCGTTTCATGTCATTAAAGCATCAAGAAGAACCCTACAAGCTACCAGATCCCTCCTCACATCTCCCCTTTAAAACGTCTCGAGACCATTCATTACTTAGTAAAACTGGCCGGAGGCCATTAATTAATTAATTCATGTACGTACATAGCATACACAGCCATGTCACGATCATAAGTGTAGGGGACCCTTTACATGTGTTAGGGTTGTTCTCATCATCAAGCAAATTTGGACAATGATCTAACTTACCTTTATCCAATGTGACGGTGCCTTCCATGAACTTCAACTTAAGAGGGCTCCAAACTGATCACAATCCAGGCTGAGAGTTGAGCAAAGAAATATTATAATGATGTTAGACAGTCAACATTGTCGTTTCCAGGTGGGGCATTGCTCCTCGTTCTACCGCAATCATCGCAGCCTATTTCCTCCTCCTCCTCCTCTTTTTTCTTTGACGAGAAACTTGCTTGAGGAAAGTCATATCGGATGTCAATAATGTCAATTGAAATGGGATTTAAAGACCATATTGTTTATTTAATAACTCAACTGGGAGTTCATGATTAAGAACCCATAATTGATTTCCTGTGAATTAGATTCATAATTATCGATCGTCTCACTAATTCTGTTTAGGGTTTTAACACTCCAGCTCTCGTGAAGATTTTTGAACCATTACCGTTGATATAACATTCTCTTCTTCTCTCTATATGCTAATAAACGGTCGGATGTGGCCCCCACGACAAATCAAATAGGTTCGTGTCTCGTTAGTGGAAGGTTAGGAATTGTTAGGGTGATTGGACAGGCAATAAGACAATTTTAAACTTGTCATTAACCAGTTATTAGTGATAATTATTCATGAGCCCTCTGCTGTGCGGTGAGGATCCCACTTGTGATCTTGGGTCTGCTGCAAGTATAATTCCTTGATGCGTCTGATCTTTGGGGGGTTTTAGGGTACATTTCTTGATCAGGTCTTAAATATATATATAAAGGTTAAAGCCCCGACTCACAGGCATAGAACATCGATCAAAGGTAGCTACTGATAACAGATGCCAAGAAAAAACTCCAAGAAGAAAAAAACACATTTCTTGACAGCATTATTGAAAAGCGAAGGCAGGCTTTTGTCCTTCTCTTGCCAGGACAAATATCGACACCACATGTCTTGGCTGGGAAGCTTTTTCAATAGCCAAATTAATGCTGTGAGTTCTACGAACAGGACAGACGAAAATAAGATGTAGCCGAAAGTAACAATCCTCATCATTTTAATTCTGAACTTGGTAATTATTTTTCACAGATGGAGATTTGAGCAGTGAAGATGATCAAAAGGCGCAGAATGTAACGAGGGCTTCCTTAATTTCTCCTCTAACATCTTTGTTGGAGAGCTAGATAAATTAAATCCCCGTCTTTTAATCTCTCCATGCGTGTTTCTCTTCTCCTTTTCTCTTCTATATATCCTTCTTTCCTTTTACACTATTATTAGACTTGGGCGCTTTAAGCAAGGAATGGTATGTGTACAACCGGGAAAAAGAGGACAAAAGGACAATACATCTATGGTGAAAAAAAGAAACTGTAGAAGCAGACAAGTCAATCTGCAAGACAAGAACGGTAGTTTTGACAAACTCCATGTAAGAAATTCAACATTTCTGACTTATACAAGCCTTCTCCTGTGAATTATATACCTTGGAGATTAAATGCAAGCTTTTCTTTAATGACAAGGGTGCTCTTGAATCTCCACCAGAAACAAAGCTAGGAATCGTGATAAAGAGAGGCAAAGACAAAAATATTATTTCAACACAGTATAGAATAGCACTTCTCTCATGTAATATTGACCTAAATTCTCTAGTGAACAGGAAAAGAATGGCTTTAACCAAGCAAGTATTCTTTTCTTTCTGCAGTTAGGGGGGCACAAGCATGATCCCACTAAGCAAAAGGACTGACCCTGTTGACATGATCCAAGGCCTAAGCAAGGAAGCAAGCAAGCTTCCTTTCGGATTAATTAGGAAAAGCAAAGACAATAATCATAAGCATATCGTCTTCCCTTATCTATCCCCGAAGGGGGAATTATATGGTGGTGGTTGAAACTTGACACATGAAATCACCAGGTGTAGTACAAAATGAATCTAAACCATTCCTTTTGATTAACTGTCATCATAATTACTTTTGTCTTTTCGATCAAAAGAAATTAATTACTTTTTTGTCAAGATTTTCCTTTCAATTTCAACTTGTATTATCATCAAACGGTCACAACTTGCAATTAACGTTCCGTCACATTCTGCTCTCCTGCAGTACCACGATAACATGCATGGTAGGCCCTTCATCTCCTTCCTAACTGCTTAGGGTCCAGCACTAAAGCCATCTCTTGCACCTCGCCCAATCACTCGAGTTGGGGCCTCTGCTATCCGTTCCGTAGCTTTTTTATTGATGGTAGCTCTACATATGCCCTTCAATTTCATTCAAGAAACTTATTTTTAATTTTGATCTCAATATGGCTGTGTCGGAAATCCCTGCATTCCAATCTCAATATGCTTTTAGTCTTTTTTAAAGGTCAGTACAATGGAGGTTTCGCTAATATTTTTCTCTAATTTTATGTTTTATAAAAATTTAACAAGAATATTTGTAAGGGATATATAAACTTTAATTTTTAAGATTTTATATTAATAAGACCTGGTCAAAATTAATTTAAATCAATAAAACTAAGACAGGGGGGTAATAACAACAGGTGAAGAGCAAACTCAGATCACATGTATCCGAGGTAGACAAACACTCCTATACAAATTCTATGACAATCGAAATAGGAGATTATGACATGAGAGCTATCAAACAGAGGAGAGTAAAAAGGCTCTGGTATGGTACGTTCACTCACGTGAACTAATTAGCTATGAAGCAAATTCCAGCTACAAAAAATGATGATACTCCATAGGTCCATATAGTAATTGGGAGGGCATCAGGTTATGGACTATACTATAGCAAAACAAAAACAAAAACAAAAATGATTTGATTTGATTTGATTTGAAACAGGGTGGAAATGCAGTAAATTTGAATGAAGTGCGCTCCAACGTTCAAATAACATATAGGATCCTCGTGATACATCCATCAACGGTCACAATTTTCCATGTGAATCTCTTTAAACTCATCAAAAATTCAGTAAAAAACAACCTAAGAAGGTATGTCCTAGGGTTTTTTTTTTTTCTCTCCTTCTTTATTATGGTACTGCTATAAATATAAGAGACATGGTTCAGTTTCTTGCAGCCCTCTGTTGAAACCACAATTATATTTCTTGAAATCTCTCTTAAGAATCATGTTTATCATCATTATACCTTCCTGTCTACGTGAAGAAATGGAATAGAATAAACCACAGAGGTCTGCTTTACACCCTTTTCTTACTTTATTTGTGCTCAGAGTGTATTAGCTTTTTCCCATTCAAAGTTCTTCTTGTCAGATCAAAAATCCATATATTCTAAGACCTATCTCTCTGATCTGATCAAGACCCACTTCCCAAAATGCAGATTCTAGGATGGGTTTCTAAGCTTTTACTGCTATCCTTCTTTCTTGCTGTGGTTTCACCACTGTCACTTGCTCAAACAATAACCCCACTGCAGACCTCAGTTTGCTCAGAGGCGGACAGGGTAGCTCTTCTTGGCTTCAAAGCAAGAATCTTGAAGGATGCTACAGATATTCTCTCTTCATGGATAGGGAAGGATTGTTGTGGAGGGGATTGGGAGGGTGTTCAATGCAACCCTGCTACAGGTAGGGTTACTGATTTGGTGTTGCAGGGACCTGCGAGGGACAGTGGCATTTACATGAGGGGCACTTTGTCACCTTCTCTTGGCAGTTTGGCATTCTTAGAGGTGATGGTGATAAGTGGTATGAAGCATATTGCAGGTCCTATTCCTGAAAGCTTCTCTAGTTTGACCCATCTCACACAATTGGTCCTAGAGGACAATTCTCTTGAAGGGAACATTCCTCCTGGTTTAGGCCGTTTGCCCTTGCTCAATATCCTCTCATTGAATGGAAACCATTTGAGAGGGCAGATTCCTCCAAGCCTAGGGAATTTTAAAAAGCTCCAGCAGTTGAGTTTAGCAAGAAATTTGTTATCAGGTCCTATCCCAACCACTTTCCAAAATTTCCTTAGTTTGCAATCTCTTGATTTGAGTTTCAATTTGTTGTCTGGGTTAATTCCAGATATTCTGGGGCACTTTCAAAACCTCACCTTCATTGACCTGTCCAATAACCAATTGTCTGGGCTCTTACCACTTTCGCTGTTCAGCCTGGTCAAACTTCAGGACTTGTCCCTGGATCATAACCAGCTGACAGGAAGAATCCCAAACCAAATTGCAGGCCTAAAATCTCTTACTCATCTCTCTTTGAGTTCTAATAGGCTTACAGGTCAAATCCCTGAATCCATTTCAAGCTTACAGAACCTTTGGTACCTTAACTTATCCAGAAATGGGCTCTCAGATCCCTTTCCAGTTATTCAAGGCAGAGGTCTTCCTTCTCTATTGTCAATAGACCTGTCCTACAACCACCTCAGTTTAGGGACAGTTCCTGGTTGGATCAAAGATAGACAACTTTCAGATGTTCATCTAGCTGGCTGTAAACTTGAAGGAAACCTTCCAAAATTTACAAGACCAGATTCTTTGAGCTCTTTAGACCTATCTGATAACTTCCTCGTAGATGGCATTGCTGGTTTCTTCACCAACATGTCTAATTTGCAAAAGCTCAAGCTGTCAAACAACCAATTGAAGTTTGACCTTTTCGACATCAAATTGCCAGATGGAATTTCTTCAATCGAGCTCCAATCAAATCAGCTCAGTGGGTTTCTCTCAATGATCTTAAATAAAAGGACAAGCAGCTTTTTGGAGGTTTTAGATGTATCAGGGAACCAAATTTCAGGCACAATGCCAGAATTCACTGAAGGATTGAGCTTGAAGGTTCTAAACATAGGAAGCAACAAGATTACAGGTCAGTTCCCTGGTTCAATCTCAAACCTGAAAGAACTGGAGAGGATGGATATTTCAAGGAACCAGATAACAGGCACCATTCCAACTACCTTGGGGCTCTTGTCGAATCTTCAATGGCTTGACCTTTCTATCAACAGACTCACAGGGAAAATCCCAGCCAGCTTGTTGGGGATTACAAATCTGAGACATGCAAACTTCAGGGCCAACAGGCTTTGTGGAGAGATCCCACAAGGTAGACCTTATAATATCTTCCCTGCAGGTGCTTATGCTCACAATCTATGCTTATGTGGCAAGCCTCTGCCACTTTGTAGGACAAAGAAATGAAAAATAAGGAGAAATGGGCCAGTCTGATGCTGACTCAATTACCAAGGATACAAGCTCAATATCAAATGAGCATTGTCACCTGAGAGGCAAGGATGACAGTTTATGTTTTCTGCAACAGTTATAATTCATTTTTTGTTCTTTCACTTAAAATTCCTGTAGCCATGTTTAGTGATACATATCATGTCATTGAAGAAATAAAATCCCATTATTTATAGCCATTTTCACTCCATATTTGCAATGTACCATCCTTTTTTTACCATCTACAAGCATGCATGAAAATACAACTTGTCTACAGGATTGGTAACTCAAGATTTGCATTGACCATGTTATAATTATAATTATAAAAACTGCTATTTGGCACAACTCATCTGACAGGCCATGGTAGAATCAAATTGAACATCCAAATCTCAGCAACAGCAATTCATATCTCATATTAAAGGTATGATGGGGCACCATCAATCACCATTAAAGAAAGAAGTTAAAAGCTCAGCCACATTAATGGCTCAAAAGATAAGAAGCTGCACCCAAGAATCTAAATAAACTGCAACTCATACTTAAAAACACCAAGATTGCATTGCTCTAAACTAATTCCATACCAGTTAACCAAAGCAGATCCAAAATTTACAAGGCAACTAGGCAGACTCACTACCAGAAAACAGAACTACAAAATAAACACTTTCAAATTTCCTCCTCTTTATCTCGCAGTTCAAGATCGGCTACTTCTTTCTCTGAAGAAACCCCTTCGTCCTGAACAAGAACAAACGAAACAAACAGCTTATAGTATTAAATCCATAACAACATTGTCAATAAATCAATAAATTCAGAAATGATTGCGAACCCACATCTTCATTTTCAGCGTTGTCATTCTCCAATGCCTTGTCAGTCTCTGCCTTGAGCTCAGCAGCCTTATCCACATATTGCTTCTTCTCCTGAAATAAATTCGAGTTAAAACAAAACAATTACAAACCATTCAATAGCTATTAAGTGTGTACACAAATGATTATAACAATGTGTTAAACCAACACTCACTTCATCGGTCATTGACTTCCATCTCACACCACCTTCCTTCGCAACCTGAATTTTGTCAAACACAGCATTAGCATTAGTAAACCCAACCCACAAAATAAACCTGAAAATGACATACAACACTACATTTAATTTACCTTCTTAACATCCTTAGAGTCCGGGTTCGCTTCCTTGTATTCCTTCCTAAAGTCATCCCTAATTAAACAATGAAACACGTCAATGCAAGCATCCCCAATTAAACAAATTATCACAACATTAAACTGAATCACACAAACAAGCAGCAGAGAGCATTACATAAAGAGAAAGAATGCAGTGAGAGGGCGTTTCGGTGCATTTGGATCCCTGCCCTTCTTTTCTTTTTTAGCTTTCTTCAATTTTGGCTCAGTTGAACTTCCTTTCTTCCTACAAAAGGAAAAATAAAATCACAAACCAAATCGTAAATTCATAATAACCAATTATAACAAATAATTAGCCAATTAATAAGCTAGTACAAGAAACGAGTAGTACCTCTCAGCTGGTTTCTGCTTAGCTTCAGTTGGCTTTTCAACAACTTGAGCCTCTAAATCATAAAAAGTAATTAAAACCCATTTAGTAATTGACGTACAAACAAGTGATAAAACTAACTGTTTAATTACACAAAGACAATGGTACCGAACCAACCCAAATTCATCTTGATCTTAGCATCAAGGCTACAGCTGTGAAAACTTATAAGAGCCACTGGCACATCCTTCTTGCACTCCTCACTGCATAAATTTATTTCACATTTCAATCCAATTCCTCTCATCAAATCAATTCAAAAAACAGAACCCGCCAATTATTTCATTAATTTATTACTTTCTGTGACTGGGTTTCTCCATTTCTTCGGAAATTCAAAGAACCCATAATTTTAAACCCCAGAACCAAGTCAATGACACGGAATTAGATTAAGAAAGAAAAAACCAGAAACAGAATTTGCCTAAAAAAAGCTACATTTCTTTAAAACCTCCAGACAAAGATAAGAAAAACTCAGGATTATTAACATAAAAAAGGTGGGGAAATGGGAAAGCAAGTAAATACCACTTAGTAAAAGCACTGCCATCTTTCGCACGAACAAGTGAAGTGGTAGTATTGGCATCAACAGACCCATCTGTAGACTCAGCCTCCACTCTCTTCCTTGCCATTTCTTCTTCTACTTCTTCTAACTCGTGAGAAATTTATTTATTTTTTCCCTTAATTCTTCTCTTTGAGTGATGCTTTTTTATTTTTTTCGTTTTGAGAATAAGAAGAAATGGGCTTAGCTGTGTTTTTTAAGGGGGGAAATGAAAATAAAAGAGAGGGAAATTCCAGCTTTGGCGGTTTTACAATGGCGCCAATTGGTTGCTTTCGGTTTTTGATGTGTGAGGGAAATGATTTTTTGACGTGGATCCATGACTTGGCAACATATATCCACCCTTGGAGTTTTCTCAGGTTTTTATACTGACGGTCTAGATTTCTCTCTCTCTTCAAGGAACTTGCGCGCGGGTCTTTGGAACCCCTAAAGTTAGAGAGTTAAAAATAATTAATTATGATCGAGTCCCTGTAGTTCAAGCATTTAATTAGTTAGTCCTCATGGTCTGAATAACTATTATTTCATACCTATGTTTTTACTCGACCGACCATCAAGAGAATTTTCAAGCAAGTTTGAGCATCAGCTAGAATTGAATCACCTCCATGCATATTTCTTAAGAACACAAATCCTCTATATCAGCTTCATTTTCTTTTTCAAAACACTTTGTTTCTCAATTTTGTGTAAAATAGTAGGGGAAATTATGGGTAAAGAAAGAAAGGATAAAAAACAGAGCATTGAACGGTGAACTATTTAAACCACTGGAACTAAGATACAAGGTTCTGTCGATATCATATATAGAGGTAGGGCTCAGACTCGGTGGTGAAAGGGGCCATTGCTATGATGATGATTATGATCAAATGGTCCAAGCCTTCGCATGCAATATCTCTTTTGTCAGAGGGCGGCCTCCAGCGGAGCAGGAGGACAAATTCCATATAATAGCTTATGTGATAATAATGTGGGTTCAAAGGACATGGATGGATGGATGAGGCAAACAAGGGTGAGCGAGCAGTACTGTAGAACCGGTGGATCATCACCATCCAGTTTCCACGAACACTTGCGTAATATAATAATAATACCATATGAAAAACCAGCAGTACCCAATTCAAGCCAAGCTGGCATGCATTTTGTTTGCTTTCTTCACACTGGCTACATTTACTTATGTAAGAATTCAAGTCATAAAAAAGGCTCTACGCTTTCATCAGGGTCCACGCTCTTCAAACTCGAAAACCAATAAATCGAAACGGGAGCAAATTTCCCATTTCCACCAGTAGTCTATGCATAAAAATGACAAAATTCTGATTGTACAAAATAATAATGACCTTACAAGTGTTTTTTGGTTTAATATGTCTCCGTTAATTAATTTTATGAATTTTAAAATTAAAAATTATATAAATTTTTAATAATCACAATTGCAATACTCAAATCTAAATCACAGATAAAATAAATTTTCAAGTTCACCACCTAGATGATTAATGACCTTACAAGTTAGTTGGGCAGCATGGTGCCACACAAAATTACTGCAAGCAAGGAGATCAGAAAGAATGATAATGGATGGCACTGGGTAATAAAACAAGTAGAAGATGCTGACAGATGATTCAAGCCATGCTGGCATACATTTTGTTTTTGCCTTGAAGTGGTGCAGGAGGAGGATAGAGACAATTCAACCATGTCCATCTAGCCATACAGTTTATAGAAGAAATGGATGGTGAATTTAATCAAATCAAGCAGAGAATTCACAAATAACTAGTGTATAAAATGACAAGCCATTGAGTTCTTGGCTTAAACCAAAACTAACCATGTAGATCTGCGCATATATATAGGATGGTGAAAGCACAACAGGTTTGGCATTAACAGTACTGAAAGCAACCACTGCACCAGAAAAGAATAGGATCTATACCTCACTGTGTACTCTCTCTTTACTTCTTTTAGTTTTTTGAAGTGGGATCCCAAGATTAATGACATAAAGATCAACTTTTCCTGCTTCCACCTTGATCCATTGATGAATTGTTAAGAGAAAGAGATCAAGAACTGAACATATGATGTTTTGAAAGATCGTGTATACATATAAGCTAGAGCAGTAACCAGTGGAAGTTGGGTTCTAATTTCAAAATTACATACACTGATCTCTACACTAAATATTAAAACTTGACCTAGAACTAGACTTCGAATAGCAAGGAGTTAGAATCAAGAGGAAAAACAAAAGAAAAGCATATCCTTTTGCTTGATAAGTAACTTCTCTTGCTAAAAGTACTGCAGATACTACCGCTTGTGCCTAATTTACTGTCATTTTGTTGTTGAGAGTTGAAAACTTCACGATCAGCAGAAGAAACCAAAGTTGCCATCATCAAAGTTGAGAGCATAGCTGAAAGGATCGTAATTGAAGCTAAGCCTTTGCTTGGACTTGCTGCTCTTCACTTGTCTCCTTATCTCCGCTCTAACCCTCCAAAACAAGCTCCTTAGCTTCCTCTTACCACACAAAACCACCCTATTTGAATCAACACAAAACCCAATAACACCCATCTTTGAACTAGTACCTCTCTCTCTTTCTTTCAAACAACCAAAAAATAAAGTGTCCACAAGAGCGAAGAAAGAGGTGTATTGTGCTGATAGTTATGTGGAGGATACATTGTGTGTGTGTGTATATATATATATATAAAAGGGTGCCCGATGCTTTGGCTTTGGCTTGGACGGCAAGGCTAGAGAGGCAAGTTTGGCATTGCGGTTTAATTGTCTTTTTGAAAAAAATTAAATATTGTTTTAATTGTTTTGATTTAAAAAACAATTTGTATCATTCTCCGGAGCAGTGACTAAAGCTGAGCGTGAGGCAGTGAAGTGAAAGGGAGTCCCTGCCGAGACTGTTAAAAGTCTGATGGCTGTTGTCCGAAAGGGTACAGGTGGCTGGCTGGCTAGTGATATTATGGGTTACATTCACATGGGGCTGGCTGGCTTAAGAGTGCTTGCTGTACATGGGTGACAAAAGTTGAGGTTAGGGTTCCAAGTTCACGTGTAATGTATACAGCAAGGCTTTGCCTTTGAAAGCTGCTACCATACTGTTTGTTACATGAGCAATACACTGCCTTGGATTGGCCATACTGTGTGTATTTAATTGACTGGATGCGTGGATTCTACTCTCTCCCTTAGACTTTTGATGGACACTTGATTGGATGTGTGTTTCTGTCCTTTCGACCCCTTTTTCTTAAGGTTTTTTTCCCCCCCCGTAAAAAGGTCAAGAGGGTTGCAAGTTTCGATTCTAGTTTTTTTTCTGCAGATAAAAGTAAATAAATTTTGCCTTTTTATAGGCTAAAAAAACTATCCTAAAATATATTATAAAATTTAAAATAACACAAAAAATCCAAGAAAATCAAAGATAATCGGAAAAACATGATCTTCTAAATCTGATTTTAAAAAATCTATTTTGATAACCAGAAATCTCCAATAACCGATTAAAAAACAAATAAATATCACGAATAAAACAAGGTTTTTATTTATATATACTTCAATAGGTTACATTGTTCTAACAAGATAACATATATATTGAACTGTGTTTTTGAGAATAGCGTAATCTATGCGTGGATGTGTTATCCCCGTCAATATAACCTACCAATTTACTATCTTCCTTTCTTTAATTTTCTAAGACGTACTATGGCTGCAGGAAGGAAACAGACTTCTCCATCAAATAATATTTGAACATTGAGAGGACGGGGCTTGATCCACTGTTTGCTTTTGTTGTTCCTAGCTACTTCCTACTGCTAGTACTTCCCTTCCCTTTAAGTGCCTGGAGATGTAATATGAAATGATTTTTTAAAAGTTTTTTTTATTTAAAATATATTAAAATAATATTTTTTATATCAAAATATTAAGACTATAAAAAAAATACTAACAATGAATTAATCTGAAGCTTTTTTAAAAACAAATAAAACATTTAAAAAATATGGTTCAACCGCAATCTAAAAGTTCCCTTAGAAAATAGTGAAAGTGCATAAGCATGTTGCGTGAGCTGCCTGCAATGTATCAATCCCATGATAGATGTGTATTAGAGTGGTCTTGAATCTATATGGCGATGATCACAGAGGTAATGCGCGCATAGCCATAAAAAAAAGAAAGAATTCAAACATGGTCATTAGGGATATGATTAGGGTATGATCCAAATTCCAAGATTCATGTAGTTTAGCCAAGATTCATGTTGCGCCGAAATTAATACGCTTTTGGGGTGAGTAACAAGATTCCTCCTTGTCCGGTCTGGTAATGTCCCGAAACATCTTCCTCCATTGTCCATACATAACAAGCCAACTAATTTACTATTGTTCAGTTACATCGCCCAGAGAGTGGAGACTGGCAGCAAGCAACTACCACCACTGGTCCCCTGCAAGGAAATCTAGAGGGAATCCTGGTGAGTTTATCTTGCCTTGAAGAGCTCAAATTCCATGATTTAAAGTGTAAATAATTATTATTTTTAAGTAGTAATGATCGAATGGATCAAGGGTTTGAGACATGGCAGTGTAAGGTGGAATGGAGCAGTACTGCGATTACGAACGTGTTGGGTATCGAGCTACGAGCCCGCTGATGCTAAAGGTGGTAACACGGTGACAGCAGCCATTGGCATGCCCACCTAGCTTGACCAGTCCCTTTCACTGTTGCCCTGCTTTTCTCCCTCCATCTCAAACTTATCACCCCATGTTTTACTCAGCTCTTTACATGATCTGATCAACTTCCCCGCAGCCTCTCGCTACCCTCCTCTCTGATCCTGTTCATCTTTACCTCATGTCAAATGTTATAGCAGTACGTTGCAATAACTCGTGTGTCGTTGAATGCGCAAACAGGATATCCGGAATATATTATTATTGGTAGTTTTTTGAAATATTTTTTTATTGTTTTTACCGTAGAAATTATGGTTTCATGATTTTTTTAAGTTTTGATGTGATAAAGTTTAAAATAATTTTAAAAATATTATTTTAATATATTTATAAAAAACCAATTTATAAAGCAATCACAAAACAATACCAAAACACATCAAGAGATAATAGTGGGTAATTATGGCATAGCAACTCGGCTCGTTGGAGTTTTGAAATTATATATATATATATATATATATATATATATATATATATATATATATGCGCGCTAAAAAAGGGGTGCATCATGGCAAAAAAATCTCCAATAATAACCAAGCAAGCATTCATTCTGTGCAGCATTAAATTAGCCTGACATTATCGTTCTTGTTATTATAATACAATAAAGAATTACAAGCAAGATCAAAGTAGCTAGTTTCCAGCAGAGAAGGAGGCTAATTTCTGTCATGTGTGTTGTAGCTTGCTTTGCTTTCATGCACCCTTGGACCCAAGGGCGGAGGAGTATAGGAGGCTAAGGTGGGCTGTAGTCCAGTTATAAAAAAATTATTAAAAAACTCAATACTCTCCCTACA
>Ga0325411_1000456_pt1 | contig 42711 bp, 30 predicted proteins | sample PopdelMetagenome_13_FD_206181 | JGI IMG/M metagenome (GOLD analysis project Ga0325411, IMG submission 206181) | Populus deltoides microbial communities from Bellville, Georgia, United States - Xylem-PdIQD-R4 | ecosystem: Host-associated > Plants > Phyllosphere > Stem > Wood/Secondary xylem...
AAAAAAAAAATCTTATAAAAAAGAGGGATTTAATTAGTTTGATTTCAAGTCATGTGGTTCATCTTGTCCCAAAATGGTTGCTTAAGTGATATCACTGTTTCTAGCTTTGTATTCTTGGTGATTCTCATCACTATCCACACCCTACATGCATCCTCATTTTTTGTTGGTGGATCCCTTAAACTGCAATTGGAAACAAATTGTCAAATGCGGACAGTTGATCATTAGGTCTTCTAGGACAACAACTACATAGTTTTCCCATAGATTGGCATCAACTAAGGTCTTCTAGGACAACAACTACATAGTTTTCCCATAGATTGGCATCAACTAGGCCTGTTTGGGAGTGTGGTTGCGGTTGCTTTTCAAATTGCTTTTTATTTTGAAATGCATCAAAATGATGTTTTTTTAATTTTTAAAAATCATTTTTGAGATTAATGTATGATCTAAAACATACAAAAAAAAAATTAATTTTTAGCAAAAAAAAAGAATTTTTTGGAAACGCGGGTTGGCCCGCGTTTCCAAACGCTCACTTAAACAGACAGAAAAACACAACGAAAAACAAAAAGTTGTATTCTGGAGATCCTGCATTTAAGTAATTTTCTGCTAAGCATGCTTGTTGTGGAAGGCAGATTTGTGTAATGAGAGTCAATATTTGATATTATCTCTATGAATTAGGTGTGGCCTTGTATATATGCATTGAAATGAGTGTTTGATATGATTCTCCAATTGCAGCCATTGCTTGTGACCATTTGTAAGTTATTGTTGTTATTATTTCTGGTTTGTGCTAGGGAGGATATTCCTACACCATCTTGGTTATTTAAGTGTTCATAGTTGAGGAATTAGTTCAGCTTAAGAATTCCTTTCTGTGGCTTTGTTATTTCCGACTGAGATATTGCTTTGCCTTTGTAGGAAGTTGATATTGGTTCTCAATATAAAAATTACAGTGCATCAACAAGACTTTCTCTGGAAGCTTGGTCAGGTTCACAGCTTGACTTGGGTCTGGTTTGTATTTTGAGAACTTTACTACTATATTAATGCAAAATTTATTGCGAACCGGAAGCTTTTTTCTCGGATATCTGTGCACATCTGGTTATTGTTAATATCTTAAGATATTACATGCTGTACTTACACCAGAACTGGTTCTTATTTTGCTATATCAATTTTTAATGCTATATATTTTTTGCTGGTCATATAAATCAATTTATAGCTTGGGTAATTGTAAATAGACTTTTATTTGTTTTTCATAGCATTATAATTATGTTTGAAACTTATATTCTAGGTGGAGGCAACAATTGAATATATTTGTCGTCATGAACGTGAGGGAGCTGTTCTTGTTTTTCTCACGGGCTGGGATGAGATCTCCAAGCTACTTGAGCAAATTAAAGGAAACAAACTTCTAGGAGATCAAAGCAAGTTTCTAGTCCTTCCCCTACATGGTTCAATGCCAACCATAAATCAACGTGAAATTTTTGACCGTCCTCCCCCTAACAAGCGGTACTAATCTTTATGTTAATGGTTGCACTAATCTTTAGAATATCTGTTTGTTTGCCTGGTCCATGTCATTAGAGAGCATTAGCTGAACTGTTTGTAATTACTTGCAAGCATTTTTTTAATTTTAAATGATCTTTCCTCCCCTGAATTCTGAACCTTCCCTTCTACCTTTTGCAGAAAAATTGTTCTGGCAACGAATATTGCAGAGAGCAGTATTACCATAGATGATGTGGTGTATGTTGTAGACTGTGGAAAGGCAAAGGAAACCAGTTATGATGCACTGAACAAGCTGGCTTGTTTGTTACCATCATGGGTTTCAAAGGCTTCAGCACATCAGGTATTCACTTGGAATCTCGAAAGAGTGGTGTATAATTAATACTCTCTCCTTTTTAAACATAAAACTAAACTCCTCTGTCACACCATGACAAATTAAAATCATTCTTGTTTTCTTGGTGTTCTGAAACAATTTTAGAGACGGGGGCGTGCTGGCCGATTGCAACCAGGAGCTTGTTATAGACTGTATCCAAAAATCATACATGATTCAATGCTTCAATATCAATTACCAGAAATACTGAGAACACCTTTGCAAGAACTGTGTCTGCATATAAAAAGTTTGCAGCTTGGAGCTGTTGGATCGTTTTTGTCAAAGGCTCTACAGCCACCAGATCCTCTTGCTGTGGAAAATGCAATTGAACTACTTAAAACCATTGGGGCTTTAGATGATAAGGAGGAGCTTACTCCACTTGGTATGTGCAATTTGACTATTTTGTGTCTATATCTTATATGCATGCCTTTGGGATATCTGCCAAGTCTAATTTATCATGCCTGACAGGTCGTCATCTTTGTACTCTCCCTGTGGACCCGAATATTGGGAAGTTGCTTTTGATGGGGTGTGTCTTTCAATGCCTCAGCCCTGCTTTAACGATTGCAGCTGCTCTTGCACATCGTGACCCATTTGTGCTGCCAATAGACAGGAAAAGGGAAGCTGATGCTGCAAAAAGATCCTTTGCTGGTGACTCTTGCAGGTTATTAAACATAGCCATCATGCTTCTTTCTGATAGCATTTTATGTTTTGTGATATGATGGGCTATGTTTATGCTGTTAAAAAGAAAGTGACAATGTCTTTAATGCAGCGACCACATAGCACTTGTTAAAGCTTTTGAAGGATACAAGGAAGCAAAACGCAACCGAAATGAAAAAGTATTTTGTTGGGAGTATTTCTTGTCCCCTGTTACTTTGCGGATGATGGAGGATATGAGAGACCAGTTTCTGAACTTGCTATCAGACATTGGCTTTGTAGACAAATCCAGGGGTGTTAGTGTAAGCCACTATATTTTCAATTATTCATGTTCCAGACAAAGACTTCCATTTCTGAGCCCATGATGTGACCATTGATTTATTCTGTCGTTTGTGCATAATCCCCACTTTCCACTTCTTTCTTTTGCTACGCAATCCAATGTCAAGAGACCAGCAGGTTCGTAAAGTCAAATGCGTTTGTATGATTTTTGCAGGCTTATAATCAATATAGCCATGACATGGAGATGGTATCAGCAATCCTTTGTGCTGGTCTTTACCCAAATGTTGTGCAATGTAAAAGAAGAGGAAAGCGAACAGCATTCTTCACTAAGGAAGTTGGGAAAGTTGACATCCATCCTGCATCTGTAAATGCTGGGGTCCATCTCTTCCCTCTGCCTTACATGGTTTATAGTGAAAGGGTGAAAACAACTAGCATTTATGTCCGAGACTCAACAAACATTTCAGATTATGCTTTGCTTCTTTTTGGTGGTAATCTTGTTGCCAGCAAAAATGGAGAGGGTATTGAGATGCTAAGAGGTTACCTCCATTTCTCAGCATCGAAGAGCGTATTGGATTTGATACAGGTAACGTTTCTCAATAGGTTTCCCTTGATTTTATGTTTCCTATTTATAATTTATATTAAAGTAAACACAATATTGTTTGGTGTGTCTGCAGAAACTGAGGGGAGAACTAGACAAGCTTCTGAGTAAGAAAATTGAGGACCCATGCCTGGACATTAACGTGGAGGGAAAGGGAGTTGTATCTGCGGTGGTTGAGTTATTGCACAGTTACAATGTAAGGTACTAAATTACCTTTCAACTGAGGACTTTCGACCTTTTTCATAGGATCCTGCCATTTGCATGTAATATTTTTGGTGATAATAATTGATATACAATTTTTGCTTGGCGAAATCAAACAAGATCTTCTTAAGTGCCCGTTTCAGTTTGCAATTTAGCTTTAATGTAACCTTGGGTCACCACCATTGCACAACCGTACTCGACACTATAATCCTGCTTGTTTGCTTGGTAGAAGTAGAGCTGATGATGTGCTTTGCAGTTGTTAAAACTATGGCCACGGAATAAACTGATTTATTTTAATCCTATTTTTAGATTGTTTTATTTTAGGAAAGGAAAACTTTTGCAACCTCTACTGCTGCTTTTCTCTCCCCATTTGCTTATTGCTTCGAATTTTCCTCATCACAGCATATATAATATGGATTCAAGCCCCAGCTTAAGTAATCCTTTTTAATCAGGAAGAATTTAAAATTTTAGTTTTCTATTACTATGAACTCACAAATTTTAACGTTTAGCTTGAAATCAAGGGAAGTGAATGGTCATTTTATACTAGTTTTTTTTTTTTTTTTCATTGGTTAAGGAATAAATCGCATTAGATCTTTGGTGGAGACCAGGGCTTGGTTGCATTGATAAAAAGGATAATGATATATGAAATATTTGGGTATCGTTCATAAATAGAATATTACTTTATTTATTTTTATATGAAATTGGAGTAAAAAAATTAAATTTTTATGTTTAAATGTAATATTTCTTGATCCAGAAAGGTTTTTGATTTTTTCAAATTTTCTCTAAGTTTGAAAATCATACTAGTATATTGATTTGCTCTCCGCAACAGGTCAATAACAATTATTTTTTCAGATGTAAAAAAATATGAAGAGTATAGAGAATATATTAAGTGTTTTGAGTTTGACGTCAATCCAACCCTATTAGATCTTGCGGGGTAGGCCCATCAATTTGTTTTCTCTTTACCATATGAAAAAAAAAATTACACTAGAGAAAATAAAAAAAATTAAAGAGGCAAAAAAATAAAATTAGACATATCTAGGTCTAGCTAAAAACTGGACCCAATAGTCTGGGATTTGGTTGTGAGCTAGATTCAATACCTATACATGTTGTAAATAAGTAAGTTTGACAGATGCTTTCAAAAATATTTTTTATCCCACATTGAAAAGATACTATTTTATTTTTATAAGTTGAGGTATTTAAACAAAAAAAGTTTATTATCCCACATTAAAAAAACATAACCTTTTTATTGTAAACATAGAATATATATATATATATTAAAGGGCTTTAAATCTTACATTAAAAAAAATAAAACATTTTTCTAGTATTTATATAGTGAACTTTAAAATGAGTTAGTAACCAATTGAAAAATATAAAAAAAAGAGTCTCTAGATGAGAAAAAAAACACATTTGACAAAAAAAAGGTTTCTACTGAGTTTTTGCCGCGTCACCTGAGTTTGGGGTTGATCCAGTGGACCGATTGATTTACTCCAGGCCAATTACAACACTGGATTTTGAATGAAATAGGCCCGGTCAAGGTCTCGAGTCACTTGGAAATTTTTTTTAAAAATATTTAATGTTTTAATATTTTATATAAAAAAATTAAGAAACAATTCATGTGCATATATGCTATATATGGTATAAATAATAAAGTTTAAAATATTATTTCAAAAGATTATTTATTCCACATTAAAAAAATACTATCTTTAACACATTATACGGGGTTAGATTTATCATTTTAATGTTTTTGACACAATAAAATTACAACCTTATTCTTGGAATAAAAAATACATGTGCTTTTTTCTTATGGGTGATTTAGTACTTTTATTTTATTCAAAATAATGCAATTACTTTGGTAATCTTGTAAACAAAAAAATATTACTCCTCAAAAGTTTTTTTTATCATTATATTTTGGTTTAAAAAAAAAAACTCAGAAATGTTTTTGTAATTATCATATATTAAATATTATTTTAAATTACATTGTTGGCACGTTGCATGCATGGGCGACTCCTAACCATTCAAAGGTCTTTTGAACAATAATCACGTGAAAAAGGCTAGCAATTTTTGGCCACATCAAATTTAATCTTATTTTTTTAATTTTATCTTTTGCAAAATCATTATGGAATTAAATCTTGAAACAATTTTTGACACCTAAGGCATGCTAAAAAACGAAAGCCAAAGAGAAGAAAAAAAACTAAGACACAAAACAAAAGAACTTTTAAGGACTAAATTGAAAGAATCTATATTTTGAAGATAAAAAACTTGAGGGACCAAGAAAGAAAATCAAGTGCAGATCCAGTGCTTAGTTTATTTGTTAATGATTTGGATTTGGATTTGACACCATGAAAAATCATTAAAAAAAAAATACTTTGTTGTGTTTTATTTTTTTTCTTAAAAAATGTTTATTTATTTATTTATTTTAAATATTTTATAATGATAATGAAAATTTATAGATTGGATAGCAACATAATTTCATAAAAAATCTCAGGAAGAAATATAAATATCTCGTTCTAAAAAAAGCAAGAAAGAAGAAGAAGAAGAAAAGGCTTCAATTTCCCCCACTAATATTTTTGAGCATATAATTTCTCTTTAATCAGGTCCAGTATCTCTATCTTAAAGCCCATTGAACAAAGAACTACCCCGATAACCTAGAGGACAAAATCGTCAACCACAAAATCCAATCACCACTATATATAGATCCATCCCAAACCCTAAATGACCCTGTGGTAACTCACCCATTGCAGCCGTTCATAACCCTAAAGAAGCGATACCTCTCTTCGAAAACCAAAAATGACAACCCGCTTCAAGAAGAACCGGAAGAAGAGAGGTCACGTGAGCGCTGGTCATGGTCGTATCGGAAAGCACAGGAAGCACCCTGGAGGTCGCGGAAATGCAGGAGGCATGCACCACCACAGGATCCTCTTCGACAAATACCATCCTGGTTACTTCGGTAAGGTCGGTATGCGCTACTTCCACAAGCTCCGCAACAAATTCCACTGTCCCATTGTCAACATCGACAAGCTCTGGTCCATGGTCCCACAAGATGTCAAAGACAAAGCAACCAAGGATACTGTGCCCATGATTGATGTCACTCAGTTTGGTTACTTCAAGGTTCTTGGTAAGGGGGTTTTGCCTGAGAAGCAACCCATTGTTGTCAAGGCCAAGCTTGTGTCAAAGATTGCTGAGAAGAAGATTAAGGAGGCTGGTGGAGCTGTTGTTCTTACAGCCTAGGTTATGTTCCTTTCCAAGATTTTGACTTGTCCTTAAATTAAACGTGTTTAGTGATACTTTTGGATCCTTTTATAATTTTTATGTTTTTTCTGTTGGTAAATTGGGATTTTGCTTATCACATGGCCCTGTCCTTTGGCTCTTTTTGATCCTTTCATTTGTTTAGTTGCTTGGATTGATGGTTTGATGACGCTTGTTATGCTGTGTTTCTTGAAAATGCTTGACTATGCTTGTTTTAGCAATGATGTGTTCTTGAAAATGCTTGACTATGCTTGTTTTAGAGATGATAGACATGGTTATGGGTGCTTTTTTGTCACTTGATGACCAAAGGTTAGGTGTACAAATCATAGTCCTGGAGTTGATTCGTCACTGAATTCCTCATGGTAATTTCATCACTGGGACAGTCAATTGGTATCGATTTCCTTATTCCGTGCTAACATGTAGCTAAACAAGCTTCTGTAATTCGGGCCTATTTGTCTTTGCACCAGTATCCCTTGAACATTTGTTTCATACTAGCTTGCTATCTTGCAATTTTAATGTTAATAGTTGTTAATTATTACATTTTTATTTTGCATTTTTCATGGACTCGTGTTTCACCCTTTGTATTCGATAAATGGAGATTGAGGGGTGGAAGTCGAGTAGAAGTTGCAATTTTTATAGCATTAGTTTTATTGGTTTTGTAAAAATTGTCCATTTTTGGTGGGAATGAGTTGTTGAAATCTCAAGTCCCCATTGCCCAGAGACTGAGGAGTAAAAGTTGCGAAGCTTTTAGTATTGGGTTTGTTAGGTTTATCAAAGGTTTTTGCTCATTACTGGTGGGAATGAGTGGTTGAAGTAGAAAATTTTACTATAGCCATTAGTCATAAAATATTGAAGAGCTAGACTGAGGCAATGTGAAAAATTATCATGCTGGCTCGTTCAATTACAGCGCTCCAGTGATCAGGGATTCCTTAGTGTTTGTGGATGCTTTTCCTAGGAATCCACACATCACTTATCGATCCACCGCCCTAGGCAAAGAGTTCAACAAACTCATTTGCAAATCAATCTTCCACCCTTGGCATGGCTATTTCATGACTTGCACCTAGCAGGGCGTGTGTTTCATCTTTGTACTTATTTCTAATCCTGTTACATCCGAGTTAAGCATCTGTTGCAAGTTGCCACTGCAGAGATGGTGTGCCACGTTACTGATTTAAACGTCGCCCCTTAGAATTGTGTCACTGTTGTGAGCCATTTTTATCAGTGAATCCACTAGTAGTAACTCCCGCTATCCAGTTGACAACGATCTTGAGAGAGTTTGATGTCTACGAAACTGATAACAAGGCTAGAGGGTTCAGAAAACCATTAAGGACCAGCTTCGATAAGGCTAATTCAGGGATGTTTCCTTTCGAATATGTCTAATTGGTAAAACTCCATAAAAACATGAACATGTTTTAAAATGATAGGATTCCTCTCATGGCCTTAGATATTTATAGCTTATGTAACATCATTTTTATGATTTTTGATATGTTTTTTAAATATAAACTCAAAATATGATGTATATTGAATAATATATTTTTAAATAATTAATATTGACATATTGGATTAATTTAAATTATTCTTATAAATTTACAGTTAGGATTATGAGACCGGAATAATTCTATAAGAAGCAAATTAAAATAAATTATAGAGGTTAATTTATAATCAATTCAATATTAAAAAATAAAATTGAAAACAAAATTAAATGAAAAAAAAACCTTGTGAACTTGGGGTTCACATCTGCAACTTCTTTTGCTTATTTAAATTTATGTGTTTTTTTTATTTATTGCTATCTTTAGCTTCTGCCTACATCAGTTGGTATTAGAACCCAACTATTCCAGGTTTATTACAAGTTTTGTGCTGCAATCTTGTGGAAGAGAATTTGTTTGCTGCTGTGTACGCTAACAAATCATGGTGGAAAGAGGTCGTGGAATAGGACGTGGTCATAAAAGGAATAAGGAGCCCCCTTACTAGAGAGGAACATTTAGGAGCTCGTCATCGAAGACATGCAAAGGTAGATCGCAGAATTAAACTGTAGGTTGGAGGAGAGGGACCTGTAAGACCATTGACAGTGTGACCAGGACCGAGAGAGTGATCATGAGTCCCTGACCAGTATTGAAAATTTGAGACAGATTCAGAGGAGACCATCCTTTGAGCGAGAAGAGAACAAAAGTGGGGCTTTTGAATTTCATATCAAAATTCCCGAGTTTTCAGGGACTTTACTAGCAAAAGAATTCATTGACTGATTGAATGAGATTGAACAGATTTTAAAATACTTGGATGTGCTTGAACATCCACGAGTGAAGTTGTTTGTGATTAGATTAAAGAGTAGGGCATCTGCTTGGTGGGAGCAGTTAAAGAAGACAAGAGAGAGACAAGGGAAAGCTAGAATCAATGACTAGGACGAGATGAAGAAAAAGATGAGAGAACACTTTCTTCCTTTTGGCTTTTCACAAACTTTATATCAGAGGTTCCATATGTTGAAACAATGAGGTAAATTTATCCATTACTACACTGATGAGTTTTACCAATTGGTTTCAAGGAATGATTAGGCAGAAATAGAGGAGCAGTTGGTGGCACGGTACCTCAATTGTTTGCATTTAGAATGTTTTATGTCTTCGGTCTTTGTGAACAGTGTCAAAGGTGTATTGATGGCTTTAACAGTGGAGAAGCAACCTCGCCGAACCCGAGTCTAAACATTTCTTAGTTGTTTTGGATTATCTAGTTGTAATACATTTCAAACTATAAGATAAATTCTCTTTACCACCCACAACAAATTTGTCTCTGAAAAAAGCTATTTACTCTCGCAATAATGCAATTTTATCAATCAAATTTAGCTAGTTATCTAAGGAATTGCCATTGACAGTAATTATGCAAGAATTTTGCATTATCAATGATGCACGAGACTGAATCTATACCAGACCTGTACTGATCTCTGGAGTTCAATGTAAATGTATGTAAATTAAATGTTTTACTCTATTTGATCACTTTTGTTAGGTATATTAAGTTATTAAACTTAAACTCCTTTATCTATGCAATTCTTATTAAATTGTGATGAAGTGTATGGATGAGTATGCATTAAATATGGTAATGAATTCATAAAAATGACTCAAAGAGATGTATATACTGGTTATATATATGTTATGATTAATGATTGTGATTATGATCTAGATTTAGTAGATAACTTGGGACATTTTATTTCAGGAGAAACTTTGCTGAAATTTCTGTTGAACTTACTCTACTAAAAGAATTCCTAACTCATTATGGAATGTATAAACTATTGTCTCATTATGTTGTTCCTAATTAGATTTAAATTGTGTATGCTAAAGTTAGGGTGGTACGTGTTCCCTATATCAATAGATATAATATTGACGCAAGCATTACTATCAATGATTATATCATAAACTTTCATATTTGCACTAAAACAGGTGAAGAAAATGCTGCAACGAACATAATCTTTACTTGTATCATGAACAACACTCAAACTTCTCCGAATGATAAATAATTCACCTTAATCAACATAAGTTACTTCACCTTCTTGATTTGGTTCATTCAATAAGTCTTCTTTATGAATAGTCTTTCCCTCTATAATAACAATAATTTTACGGTTTAGACAATCAGAAGCATTATATCCATATCCTTGACACTTGAAACACTTCTTTGAATTAAAGTTTGAAGAACCATCTCCTACATTACCTTTATTAGGAGCGATAAAAATAGAAGGTTTTGCTGTCGAAACTCCATTAGAGAATGCAGTACTACCCTGATTAGAAAAACCCTTCTTATATGCTAATTTCCATCCAGTATTTCTAACATTCTTCTGCTATTTTTCCATATTTAAAACAAGTCTTCTCACATTATTAAAAGTTCAATAAGGTTGCAACCGAACCACATTAGAAATTTCAAAGAACCCTCCTTATATGTTGATTTCCATCCAATATTTATAACCTTCTTCTGTTGCTTTTTCATATTCAAAACAAGTTTTTCTTCTGTTGCTTTTTCATATTCAAAACAAGTTTTCTCATATAATTAAAAGTCTAATAAGGCTGCAACCAAACCATATTAAAAATCTCTTCCTTTAACCTACCCAAGTATCGAGTTATTATTTGCTCTCTAGGCTCAACAATATCACATTTTAGCACGAGTAATTCAAGCTCCATCGTATGCTCCTCTACATACACATGGGGGTAATGATTTCATGGTACCCTAGGGGCAATGACTAAGGTCGGTTGACTAATTCTTTTAGCTCTGAAAGGCAGTTTAGCTATATACTCTTCTTGCTACAGACCATTTATAAAGGCCACCTCATCTATGGTTAGGGTGTTAGGTGCATTGTCCTCAAGGGTTTGAGGCAACCTCTCTCTTCGATGGGGTTCCCTAAAGGTATCAGGGGAAGGACTTATTTAGTGTTAGGAACTACATTTCCCTTTCTAGTGGATGTTGGAGTTCAACCCCCTCTAGTCTTAAGACTTAGTTTCATGGACCTTTATCCCATACAATTTTCTCTTGTTTCTGGTTAGAAGCTAAACTCATACCAGAGGAAGCAACATCCTTACTCCTGGGTTGGATCTAACTCTTTTAGAGTCTATTTTTTCTAACAAGAAGAAAGAAGAAAGAAGTTTAAGATGGGGAATACCTAAAATAACAAAGCTTCTTCTTAACACAACAAATAGGTTTCTCTATTTTGATGCCTGATGTAGCATCCAATTATTTTATGGTTAGATGGAGGAGAGCCAAGAATGCACAAAAAAATGTTGATGCAAAAGGAACAATTGCAAATGCCTTTATGAATCTTGAAATTGGATTGATCTTTGTCAAAAATATTTCCTTACCAAGAATTAGTTATGGCTACCAATAACTTTTTTGATCATATGAGGCTAGGCCGAAGAGGATCTGAACATGTTTACAAGGGGATATTGATTGATCTAGCTAGCTAGTCTCATTATTGTGAAGAGAATTTTTTCAGAATCTGTAAATTGACAAAATCTTCATCAATAAAGTAAAGATTATTAGTCATTTAATACATAGAAACCTAGTGTAATTCATTGGATGGTGTCATGGTGAGATTGCGAGGAAAAGTGAAAATAATATGAATTATGAGTTAGAAAATAAAAGGGCAAAGTTTCAGCCACTGGGATAAGGGAAGAAAGTTTCGGCCAAAATAAGAGAAAAAGGGTAGAAATCGAGTATGAAGAGAAGAAAGAAAGGGTGAGAAATGAAGAGTGTAATTTTTTTTTGAAAAACACCTTAATTTCTTTGCAAAATCTGATGATATTAAACATATTTTATTTTCTGAAATGCCTATAATTTTACTCTGATGACTTGAAATCTTGTGTTTCTAATGTTGCTAAATCTCTTTTACAAGAATTTAATAATATCTTTCAAGGTGAAATTCCAAATGGATTGCCACCAATTAGGGGAATTGAGCATTAAATTGATTTTGTTACAGGAGCATCTATACCTAATCGACTAGCTTATATGAGTAACCTAAAAGAGACTAAAAAACTCTAAAAACAAATGGATATGTTGATATCTAAAGGGTACATTAGAGAAAATATAAGCCTGGGTGCAATTCTAATACTTCTAGTACTAAAGAAGGATAATACTTGGCGTATGTTTGTTGATTATAAAGTAATCAATAATATCACTGTAAAGTATCGACATCCTACCTATAAATTAGATTATATGTTAGATGATTTACATAGTTCTGTCCTATTCTCTAAAATTTATTTAAAAAGTGGTTATAACAAATTAGGACGAGAGAAGGTGATGAATGAAAAACTACTTTTAAAACTAAATATAGTTTAAATGAGTGGTTAGTCATACCATTTAGACTTACTAATACAATACTTTTATGATATTAATGAATCATATTTTGCGTGCCTTCATTGATAAGTTTATTGTAGTACATTTTGATGATATCTTAATCTATAGTAAGGGATTAGATGAGTATATAAGACATTTGAGACAAGTTCTTGATGTGCTTAGAAATGAGTCCTTGTATGCTAATCTAAAAAAATATGACTTTTATATGGATAAAATTGTGTTTCTTGGAGATGTTGTTAGTGTAAAGGGCATAAAAATGGATGAAGTAAGATTAAGGCTATATAAGAATGACCTACACCTAAATCAATTACATAAGTTAGAAGTTTTCATAGTTTAGCTAGTTTTTATTGCATGTTTGTTAAAGACTTTAGTACACTAGTCGCACCATTGACTGATATAGTTAAGAAATCAGTAGGATTCGAATGGAGTGACGAATAAGAGAATGTTTTTAACTTATTGAAAGCAAAATTAGTTATGACACCTTTGTTATCTTTACCTGATTTCGATAAAGCTTTTGAGATTGAATGTGATGATTTGGGAATAAGTATTGGAGCTGTTTTGACATAGGAGAAAAACCTATCATTTATTTTAGTGAGAAACTTAATGGTGCACTCTTAATTATCCAACTTGTGACAAAGATTTGTATACATTAGTGAAGGCTTTGAAAACTTGGCAACATTATATTTGGCTAAGAGAGTTTGTGATCCACATCGATCATTAGTCTTTAAGGCACTTGAAAAGCTAAGAGAAGTTGAATCGACAACATGTCAAGTGAATTGAATTCATTGAGTCATTTCCATATGTGATTAAATACAAGCAAGGTAAAAAGAATGTGGTTGTTGATGCTTTATCGTGAATGTATGTTCTTCTTAATACTCCAAATACTAAATTATTAGGATTTAAGTATATAAAGTAATTATATCATGATGATGTTGAATTTTGCACCATATATAAGGCATATAAAGTTTTGGCCAAAGATAATTTTTTTAGGGAAGAAGGATTTTTGTTTAAGGAAAATAAATTATGTGTGTGTAATTGTTCTATACATGAATTGCTTGTAAGAAAATCTCATGAAGGGGGATTAATGGGGCACTTTGGAATTGCTAAAACTTTAGACGTATTGTATGAATATTTTTATTAGCCTAATATGAAAAAAAATATGCAAAGAATATGTGATAGATACATTACATGTAAGCAAGCTAAGTCTAGGGTTATGCCTCATGATTTATACACACTTTTACCTGTACCTAAGGAACATTGAGTTGTTATTTCTATGAATTTTGTTTTAGGGTTGCTTGGGTCAAAAAAAGGAAGTGATTTGATTTTTGTTGTTGTTGATAGGTTTTCTAAGATAACTCATTTTATATCTTGTAATAAAATTGAAGATGCAATAAACATAACATATATTTTCTTTAAGGAAATTGTTTGACTATATAGTGTTCCTAGAAGCAATTTGTCATATTGAAATGTTAAATTTTGAAGTTTCTTTTGGAAGATATTACAGAGAAAAATGAGTACTAAGTTGATGTTTTCTACTACTTGTTATCCACAAACTAATGGACAAACTAAAATAGTGATTAAGACTTTAACTCAATTGTTAAGATCTATTATCTAAAAGAACTTGAAAAATTAGGAAGATTATTTGTAATTTATTGAATTTATATATCATTATAAATGTGCATTATACTACTGATTTTTCACCATTTGAGATTGTTTATGGTTTTAATCTTTTGACACCATTAGATTTGATTCATTTACCTGTTAATGAAAGAGTTTGTCTTGATGGTAATAAAAAAACATGAGTGGTGAAAGATTTGCATGCTACGGTACAACAACATATAAAGAAAAAGAATGAGCAATATCCATATAAAACAAATAAAGGAAGGAGATTTGTGAGATTTGAACCAGAAGATTAGGTTTGAGTGTGTATTCGAAAAGAGAGGTTTCATAAGCAAATGAGATTTACGTTGATGCAAAGGGAATATGATCTTTTTGAGATCATTGAGAAGATTAATGACAATGATTATAAAGTGGATCTTTCAGGTGAATATGAAGTTAATGCTACTTTTAATGAGATTTTGCAATACACATGGCTTAAGGTGAACTACAAAAAGGCAACAACCTAAGAAGAACAAACCTTGATAAGTTTGATTCATATTCAAGATGGGCTTGAGGACCATGTGTTTCGATCAATAGAGTAATTTCAGCATCCTAATCCAACAAGGTAATTATGAATTATCTAGGAAAAGAAAGCCTAATTTATTAAGTAGATTTAATTAGAAGGAAAACCCTACTCTACCATGGACACTAAGGTGGCGACAAACTAGGATTATTGGAACTGGAAAATTTCTTAGTCTATTTTTCAAAAAGAAATGACGGTATGAAGGGATTTTACATCAAAACAATTATTTCTCTTGTAATTTTTAGCTATTAGTTGCGGCACCATATGATAAAATTTTAAAAAATATTATTTTATTATTTTCATGTTATTTAGTTAGTTTTAGGGTTATTTAGAGCCTAATTTTAAATTGGATCATATGTGATAAGAACTGTTTGTTTTTTGTAAACCACAAGAGAGAATAAATACATTTATTGAATAGAAGAGCTGATTATTAAATAGCCTTACAAGCAACTGAAAAACTAAAAACAAACACACCGACAGTGAGCAAATTAAAGAATAAATCAACCTAAACAAACTATCCCTTAATAATAGGAATTATTGAATATATCCTAACTATCAAACCGAATTAGTGAAACAACTTTAACATCTTTTGTTAAAATGATTACTACCAGCAATCAGTTTACATTCTGCAGTGAACACACTCCCAGTCAGTTTGTTTCACAACCTTACAAAAGCATCCAACTTCAAAGGTTTTGTCATCACATCTGCAACTTGTTCCTGAGTATTGTAGTAAACTAATTGCACAATCCCGTCTTGTGTGAGTTTAAGAAGAAAATGGAAACGCGCATCGACGTGTTTGCTGCATCCATGCATCACATGATTTTTAGCAAGCTTGATTTCTGAACTATTGTCACAATGGACTGTTGTAGAGTTTCTTTGAGTATGACCAAATGTCTCAAAAATCCTTCTTAGCCAAACTGTTTGATGACCAAAATACTATACCCGAGCTCAATAGAAACATATATCATGAAGTACTTTTTCTATCATTCAAATCTCCTGCATAATCACTATCAATGCATACAACCAAATCTTCATTTCCTCCATTCTTGTAGAACACTCCATAATCAACTGTTCATTTTAAGTATCTTAAGATCTTTTTTTGTTGCCTGCAAGTGTATCTTCATAGGATGCTCCATATACCTATTAATAAGGCTTACAACAAACATAACATCTGGTCGTGTAGTAGTTAAATACTTAAGACTTCCTATGATTTGTTTATAATAAATGCTATCAAATCTCACCCCTTCTTCATCCTTCTGAAGCTTTTCTCCAGGAACAATAGGATTATAAACAAAATTGATTCTGTCCATTTAAAATCTTTCCAATACTTTCATCACATATTTCTGCTAATTAATAAAGATGCCATCAGATTTTTGCATTACCTCAATACCAAGAAATTACCTCATCTTCCCCAAATTAGTCATATCAAACTCAACCAGTATGGATATTTTGAACTTAGCAAACATTGACTCAACATTGCCAGTAAATATGAGATCATCAACATATAAGCTTATAATCAAAATTTTACCTCTAACATTTGTCTTGATAAACATAATGTATTCATAAGGACACCTTATAAAGCCTTCTTTCACAAAATATGACTTTATATGATTGTACCAAGCATGTGGAGTTTGTTTCAGTCCATAGAGGGCCTTTTTTAGTTTGTACACCTTTTGCTCACTACCTTTGATTTCATATCCGCGAGGCTGTTCAGTGGACACTGCTTTACTAAGTTCATCATAGAGGAAAGCTAATTTTACGTCCAACTGATAAATACTCCATCTTTTTTTAGCTGCAAGTGCAATCACTAATCAAATTGTATCTAAACAAGCCATATGTGTAAACACTTCAGTGTAATCAACTCTATGTTGTTGAGCATAACCTTTTGTCACCAGTCTTGCCTTGTATTTGTCTACTTCTCCATTCTCATTATGCTTTGTTTTATACACCCATTTCACTCTAATTTTATTTTCTCTATTGGGTAGGTCTGCCAATTCCCATATGTTATTCTTCTTTGTTGCCTCTAATTCAAGATTCATAGCATATCTCCATTTTTTACTCTTCACAGCATCTTAAAAAATTAGATTAACAACTACAAACATGTCCAAATTGGTTGTCTTTTTCTTCTCTATAAAGTCCATCTCCATTTTCATATTCCTTCATTCAGAAAGGTTGATTTCTGGTTCTTTTGTTAGGTATATTAACTGAAATTCTGTCAGTTGACTCATCAAAAGTAGAACTTTTAATTTTTCCTTCTGTTTCTATATTGATACCTGTTTCACTGTCTTTAACAATGACATCTTCATCTTGGTTGTCTCCCCATTCTAAATCAAATTCAATTTGTTCTTTATGTCTCTTATTCCAATTCCAGTGTTTATCTTCTTCAAATACAACATCTCTACTCACAATGATCTTTTGAGAAATTGGATCATACATTCTATATGCTTTTGATTTTTCACTGACGCCAAGCAGGACACAACTTATACTTTTGTTATCAAGCTTTGTTTTTTTACTATCGGGTATGTGGACATGAGATACACATCCAAAGACCCTAAAGTATTCAACTGATGGCTTAACTCCACTCCAAGCTTCTTCTGGTATTCTATCTTTCATTGCAAGTGTTGGAAATCAATTTAACATATGTATAGTCCAATTGATTGCTTCAGGCTAAAAAGTTCTTAGAATTTTTTTCTTAGAGAACATATTACGAAACATGTTTATTATGGTTCTATCTTTTCTTTCCGTAACCTCATTTTGTTGTGGTGTATATGCAGTTGTCAATTGTCTGCTGATACCATTCCCATTAAAGAAAGCATTAAATTCTTGAGAAGTAAATTCACCACTACGATCAGTATGTGGAGTTTTTATACATAAGCCCATTTCTTTTTCTACGTGTTTCTTAAAGCTTTTGAAAGTATCAAGAGCTTGTGACTTCTTTACTAAGAAATAAACTCAAGTTTTGCGACTATAATCATAAAAAAAATGATCAAATATCTTTTCTTGCTGTTTAAGATAGATATGATTGGTCCATATGTTTGTATGTAGTAGTTGAAAAATCTGAGAAGCCCTCCAAATGCTTTTATTTGGGAATGGATCTCTTTGTTGCTTTCCTACTAGACAATCTTTATATAGCTCAGAAGGACTATTAAGTTGTGACAAACCATTCATCATTTTCTTCTGCTCGAGAGTCTTTAAGCCTTTAAAGCTTAGATGTCCATATCTATAGTGCCATAATTGAGTTGTGTCTTCTGTGGTTATTCTGAAACAACTTAACGTATTTGTCAGAAATGTTGTAAGCAATATAAACATCCTGTTGGAAGACATTACGGTCTCCATAATTAAACCTTTCTCATAATGATAAATTTTACATTTTCCATGTTGAACATAATTACTAGTCCCTTCTCTTGCAGCTGGCCAATACTCAGTAAGTTGTTCTTTAGTTTAGGTATATAAAACACTCCAGTGATGATTTGTGATATTCCATTTGACTGGAACCTCATGTTGCCTTTTCCCTTCACAACCATATTTGAGTTATTTCCCAGTTTTATTGATTGTCGGAAACTTTGATCAAGATCAATGAATAACTCCTTCTTGCCACACATATGATTGCTATAACCCGAGTCAAGAAACCACACATCCTTTCTTATTGCTTGATTGTTATCCATGTACGTCATTAAAAGCATCTCCTTTTGAGTTTCAGTAAAATTAGCCTTCTTCTATTTGCTTGGACATTCAAATTAAAAATGTCCTAGCTTATGGTAGTAATAGCATTCCACAATGGACTTATCATAGCTTTGTATGCCTCTCCCTCTTCCTCTCAATGAAATCCACCACAGCCTCGTCCTCTTCCTCCTCTTGAACGATCTTCATAAGTCACTTTTAAAGCTTGCTCTTCAACCGCAGGGCCATTCATGCGTTGTTCATACACCAGAAGACTACTGTACAGCCGATCAATAGTTAAGATGTTAATGTCATTTGACTCCTCAATTGAGCAGACAATATAGTTAAATTTAGAAGTCATGGATCGTAAGATCTTCTTAATTACAACAACATCTCCAATGGTCTGACTATGAATTCTCATCATATTGACTATGGTGAGAGTTCGAGAAAAGTACTCATTTCATTGATTCTCCTTTTTTCATTTGAAGAACTTCAAAGTCCCTTCTAAGAGCTTGTAGATGTGCTCGTTTAACCCACGCTATCCTTGGTACTTCTGTTTCAAGGAATCCCAAATACTCTTTGCTATATCTTTGTTCAAGATAGTCTCTAAGATTGACCTATCAATCGCTTAAAATAGATAATTCTTAACCTTCAAATCCTTTAGCTCCTGATCTTCACTGGCCTTCCTTTGTCCTTTAGTGAGATCAACTTTCTGTGCTGTTGCAGGGATCCTATGGTCCACCAAGAGCCAATATTCCTTAGACCGCAGGAAGTTCTCTATGAGCATTGCCCAATGATTATATTGACCATCAAGCTTTGGAATTGTTGGTTGCACAAAGTTGCTTTTTGTCGCCATCTGCATATTAAAAAACTACTGTTTTTTAAGTCTCTCGGGCTCTGATACCAAATGATAAGAACTGTTTGTTTTTGGTAAACCATAAGAGATAATAAATACATTAATTGAATAAAAGAGCTAGCTATTAAATAGTCTTTCAAGCAACTGAAAAACAAAAAATAAACACACTGACAATGAGCAAACTAAATAATAGATCAACCTAAACAAACCATCCCTTAACAATAGGAATTATTAAATATATCCCAACTATCAAACTGAAATCTTAGTGAAACAACTTTAACAATGTGAGCCCATTAAATTATCTTAGAGTTTTATTTCAAAGAGTATAAATATTTTTTTGTAAGATAATTTTAAGATTGGAATACTAGTAAAGTTGCCGTATATTGTAGCATAGAAAATAGAGATTTTCTTGCTTGATTCTTGATTGAATTATGTTCTTCAAAGAATTGACTAATATTTATTGTGATTTTATACTTCTTGTGTTTATTTTCAGATAAAAATATTATATAAAAGATGTTTTTATATTCTCGGTGTATTGAAGTAAATTGTCTATTGTTTCAAGCTTAATTATCAATCTCAAGTCTAAACGAAATAGATCATAGATGTTGGTTCTGTGAATTCAATTAAAATTTCACTAGGTTCGCATCAATTTATCTCTATTTTTTTGGCGAAGAACAATACGCAGGAAAGGCCAATCTCATTGCATTTTGTTTGGTGCTGCAAATACCTATGTTTATGGAACAAGAGGAATTTGAGCTACAGTGGGTGGCTTCTCTGCAACAAGGAATTAATGAAGATACAGAGTCTATAACACCAGAGTTGTTGATGTTACGGCAACAACGCGAATGCTTTCATCCTTTTCTTGTTCATAAAGTCGCTGCTGCAAAATTGATCTGTGTTTTCTGCACAATGTAAAGTTTTGGCACTGTGGGCGGCTTTGGAAATAGCAAGCTGTACAAGGACTCGTCATCGTGGGGACTGAAATGGGTCTGCCCCTGGCAACTCTACCTTGCAGGGAATACATTTAATGTTTAACAAACGACACGGCGTCTGATCTGGGCTCTAAAGAAACTATCTAAAGCCGACGACGTGTCAATTAATCTATTATTTAACCAAACCAAAAAGAAAAAAAGGAAAAAAAACACAAACAGAGACCCTAAAAAGTAAACCTCCCCCTCCCTTCTCCCCCTCCCTGTGCAAATCAAATCAAAATCCTTGAGCGACTCATAAACCATTGAATTCAAAAACCCTAAAATTTCTAAACTACGAATTAATGGTTTCCCTAACCTGACCACCTAAAAAAACATTCCTAGAGAAAGTATGGGTCGACCCGAACCCAGCGTCTTGTTCTCTCAAACTTTCGTTCATCCTCAACTGGATGAGTACGTCGACGAGGTAACTTACTAACCAATCCATCCTCTTCTTCACCGTATTACCTTCATTCTATGCTCTTCTCTTCTGAGGGTTCATATTTTGAATTAATTTGTGTGCAGGTATTGTTCGCCGAACCAATTGTGATTACTGCGTGTGAGTTTCTTGAACAGAATGCTTCTTCTGCGTCACAAGCAGTGTCGGTACTGGGGTATGCCATCCATTCATGTCCTCATTCGCCCCCTTCAATTTCACTATAAAATTACAATCTTTAGTATAGTATTGATATTGTGCCTATGCTTAGTGCAGTTGGTTTTTGACCTTTTTTTATATTAATTATTAAGATAAGTAGCAATAATGCATGTTGGGTTTTGTAATTCGAATCTCATTTGCCAATGTTAGAAGTTGAAACCTGTAAGGATTGTCATTTTTGGTGAAATTAGTCAATTTATAAAGTAGAAAGAGTTTGCTGAAATTTGTTTACAAATCATGGTAGTCACGGTGTCATCATTATCTGATGCTACGACTACCTTCACAAGTGCAATATAAAACTGTGCTTCATGCAATTACACGGAAGGGTAGAAATTGTATTTGTACTTTCTTTAGGTGGTGCCCTTTTTTGTTTAAAATTTTCCAATTTCCATCTTGGGATTCTTTAAGAATATATCCTGTATGTATTGTATCACCTATAATTTTTACTAGAAGATGAAAAGATGGAGTTATTTTAAAATGATATCAGGATAGATAATAATAGTGATGAAAATTGAATGCAAGTTTCACAGTTGTTCATTGAATAGCATTTGGTCGGCACTCATGGTCAGTGGTTCAAATAGTGGGCATGTGGAATCAAATGCTATATTGGGTTTGGGTTTTTTTGTTAAATTACTAACATATTCTAAATCCTACAAGGTTTTGTTAATCATGTATTTATTGGGGGTTGGATGAAAATTGGTGCACAAGTTACCTGCAAAAAAGGTTGTCATCCCTAAGTTTGTGTACTGAATTTTGCTTAGAGATATGCCATATTGGTGCATGGCTTGAATTAGTCAGAAGCTTAAAATGGAACATATCATATAATCTCTCTTAATCATATCCTAAAGTGTAGTTGTATCATGCAGGGCTACGTCACCTCCTTCATTTGCTTTGGAGGTGTTTGTTAAGTGTGAGGGGGAGACAAGATTTAGACGACTCTGCCAGCCATTCCTCTATTCCCATTCGTCATCACATGTGCTAGAAGTTGAGGTGGTTAGCTTTTGATTTTCACCGCTTATTCACCCAATTTTTTGATTGCCCAATTATAGTGTGCTTTACATTCATTCAACTTTTTTGTTATTATCATTTCTTTTTAATCATGCCTTTCCCCCTCTGTTTTTTTTTTTCCTGCACTTCTTTCTTTAGAAGCTATGATTAAGCTTAAGTTTCCCGGCATGTATTTTGCTGCAGGCTGTTGTAACTAACCATCTGGTTGTGAGGGGCAGCTATCGCAGTCTAAGTTTGGTCATATATGGGAACACAGCAGAGGATCTGGGGCAGTTCAGCATTGAATTTGATGATAGCTCTTTAACTAATCTTGTTAGTTCTGCTGAGGGAAAGCTCGAGGATCTCCCTTTGGCATTACATTCAACTAATCGTACTGTTGAGGATTCTCTATCCTCTCTGAATGTATTATCTTTACCTGTTGCTGCTTCACATATATCTGCTGAGGTTAAGCAATTTTTGCAGCTGATTTTGAAGCTGCTGGAGCTCCCGAACCTTAGTGATTCTGTACATAGAGTTCTTACTACTGTAGTGAAAGCTGTTTGTTCCTTTGTCACCCGTGATTTGTGTTGTGAAACAGTAAATCAGAAGCACATTAAAATGTGTGGATCCAAAAACATTGAAGAGTTTCACCATGTTATCAATGAGGCTAGAAATGAGCTTCTCCAAGTGCTTGGACAAGTCTTAGGAGATGAATCGGCTGAACTTTTGGCAGACTGCACATTTCTTGAGTCGGAGGCTGACTTGGCTACTTCTAAACAGCTGGTGGACATGTTAAGCCAGTATTTCTCTTTTGAAAGGAACTCCACAAATGTTGGAGCTTGCCAGCTTTCACAGGTGACTGTGCTACTGCTTGCTTAATAAATTCTTCTAAAGAATCTATTTATTGAATCTAATTCAAAAAAACATATACTCTCTCTCTCTCTCAGTCTGCTTGCATGCAGAAACACATGAGGCATCTTTCTATCTCTTATCATTTTGCTAAATCTTGTCCATTTGTGATCTTGTGTCTTGATCATCAGAACAAGAGTGTCATTCTGGGTCTGAGCTTGGCTCTTTTATTGTGCTCTGGTAAAGAAAGCTGCTTTCACTTCGTCAATAGTGGGGGAATGGAGCAGCTTGCACATATTTTTTCTAATGAGGTGCAGAATTCTTCCGCCATAATTTTACTATCACTTGGAGTTGTTGAGCAGGCAACAAGGCATCCAATTGGCTGTGAAGGATTTTTAGGTTGGTGGCCTCGTGAAGATGAAAATATCCCATCTGGTACTAGCAAAGGTTATAGTCAATTGTTGAAGTTGTTCCTACAGAGACCTCAGCATGATGTTGCTTCTCTTGCAACCTATGTCCTTCATCGGTTACGATTTTATGAAGTTGTTTCTAGATATGAGGTATGCTACCAGTTTGTGTGTTTAAGTGGCCCAGGTTGTTCCCTAAATTACAATGGTTCTAACTAGTGGTAATTTCATTCTCTTCCAGTTTTCTGTTCTTTCTGCTCTAGGGGGACTTTCTGCACTTGGAAGAGTTAAAAGTGTTACGTCAGCAATGCTTAACAGTGCTAAATCTCAACTTAAGATGCTCTTGGTCAGTTATAAATTTTCAATTGCATTTGTTTTGGCAGCATGCCAAACCATAATTCTTAGTTCTTATTTAGTGAAAAGTGTTATGCAGAAATTGATAAATTTGCGTGGTCCAATTGAAGATCCTTCTATAGCAGCCTCTGCAAGTAGGTCATTGATCATTGGTCAAACAGAAGGATTATTGTCATATAAAGCAACCAGTAACTTGGTTGGTTCATCACATTGCTGCTTTTCAAACTGGGATATTGATTCCCATTTGCTGGCACTTCTCAAGGTATGCTACTTTCAGGCGACATAGATACAAGTTCTTGTTCTCATATGTGACTTTTCATTTTATCTATGATGTTTCTTTTAAAGTAAATATTGCTTTTGCTTATTTCAAGTGATGAAGTCTTATAAACTTTATATCACTCACAAAGAGGTTTTGTGCCATCATATGTTATTTTGGGGAGTGATAGCTTACATGCTGATGAACATGAAACGCTATCATACACTATTATACTGAACTCATGTTTGCTTTCATTGCTGGGCTGAGCTATTCCTGAATATTTTTCATTTGTGACATTTCTTAGTGAAATCAAAATCACTGACTAGATTTAGGTTCCGATAGTGAAATCAAAATAAATTGATGACTTTCTTAGTGAAATCAAAATCACCTTTTCCAATTGATTTAAGTTGTTCATAAACTTTTGACTCAAAGAAAGTCATAAATTTATTTGCTTAGAAATAACTGTTGACTTGAACAAAAAAGTTGTTACTAATTGAACCCAAACTTTGCTTTAATCGAAAGTTAAAATTTTTATATTTTAACTTATGGATTCTAACTAAACTACTTTCCTTATTCAAAAAAGTTACTTTGTGTCATATTTTGGCAAATTTTCATGTAATTCAACTCATTTCTGCTCAAGTTATGTATAACTTTTGATTTAAATCAAAAGTTATTTTTCTACATAACTTGTGCAGAAATGAGTTGAATTACATTAAAATTTGCTAAATCAAAAGTTATTTTTCATAAGTCATACCAAATGAACTCTTAATATACTCATTTATGCATTGTGTGTGATGAGTTATTGGTCTTCAACTGTATTATAATTAGAATCATCACTTTTATAGACATGAGCACAAAGCCTCAAATGACTTATATGGAGCAGGTAGGTGTGTTTCATTTTCCTTCCTGTATCCATTTCTATGCTTGATGGTGCCATGAGCTATTATCATGCAGCTTTCAGCTGGCAAGTGATGTGAAGCCTATGGATTTTACTTTTTGTTAGCTAAGGTTGTTAAATTGCACTTTTAACTAGGATTTGTAGTGGGTCTGCTGCTTGAATTTGATATGATCTTGTATTATTTATCAGAGTATGATTAAGTGAACGATTAGAATCTTTAGATAAAAGAAAATTTTATTAATTGGCTTAATCTAGATACTAAAGCATGATAACGAATAAGTCATCCTCTGAAATATGGAAACAAAAAACATGTCATAAAAGAGAAGCCAATCTTGGTGGGTATTAGCTGAGGAACCTGAAGCATGGGACCTCCAAGAAGAAAGGAAAACTATCCTATCACTCAACAATTGTCTTGAAGTGTATTGGTTTTAAAAATTCTAGCATTTCTTTCCTACCAGGTACATCATAGGAAGACAAATGATACAAAACTACAATCTTTCCTCCTTATGAAACCCACAAAAGAGATTATAATGAAATCCACTGCCATAGATGAACAATCTGAACCACATGTCCCTCGTAAATGGGTGATGTAAAAATGGTCACAGTGAGACTCATCATTTTGATGACAAATAACACAATTTTGGGATTCTAAGGCTCTAGTAATATTTCCTTACAATTCAAGTTTACCCTCTAATTACTCAGTATGAATTTTTTTTTTCAAATCAATCAAAATGAAAATGGAGAGTAGTCAGATTAAGGAAATTTTGTGGTTAATATCAGTTTTTGATTTTTCTGGGTTCATAATAATATGATAAAGAAAGGATTAATTGCTTCTTGATCGAATAAATTGAATTAAAAAACTTCAAGCTCATTATCTTAGTCAATCCACACAAAAATGTTTAGTGGGAACTTTATTTTTGTTATTATAGATTCACCAATGTTCTAACTCTACTCGGACAATATAAATTTTTTTAAAGTCACCCTTCTAGTTCTAAAAGCTCTATTGTTACACTTGGGGATTAAATAGCCTACTTTTTGAATTTGGTTTTATGTTCTTAACTGTTTTTGTGTGACATGATAATATATATGGAGACTTGAGAGGAAAAAATCAGAGAAAAAGCAAGAAAAGATAAAATAAAAATATAAAAGTCAGCTTTTTATTAGCTATTTACTTTGTAAAATGTAAAAACTTAAACTTATTAGCACCACAGGGATAACTTTGGGAAATTTTAAACTGTGGGCATAGCAGTGGAACACTGATGAATCTATAAGAGCAAGAATGTGGTTTACTCAAATTTCTACTAGATATGAAATGTTTTGAAACTAAGTTCCGCATAAAGATGTAGGAGCTATATAATTGCAGAATATGGGATATTTCATATCATCATTCATTGAATATGGGAAACAGTTTGTCCCTTTCACAGTAAGATTTATAATATAAAATACTTAAAACAAGCAAGCCAGGCTTTTTAATAGTTGGTCATAGAACCAGGGAGATATATAACAGAAATAGAGGGATGTGAGGTGGAAGAGAGAATGGAAATGAAATGTCCTAAAACCTGATAAAGACAGGTTAATGTTTTTTATCAACCATTCTGTTTTACTCTTCTATCACTATCTTATTGAAGTTTAATCTGTTCAAGTTGGTCATTAACTTTATGAGGCTCAATACAAGAAGCAATTTAGAAATGCCAGAAAACATGTTTTAATGTGTGATTTCATGCTTTAATATGTTTTTATGCTAGTTGATACATGCAGCCCACTCAAGCCAGAAGAACAAATTATTTTACACAATATACTTTCTTTCCAACAATGTTGTTAGCTAGATGATATATCTTGTAGAGATTTTTATATCCTAGATGGGCAGCAGAATTTCTTAGAAACCACTTTTTGTGCTAGCAGTTACGTCAGGATAAAGCATCCTCACTTTGAGCGCCTCCCCCCCTCAAAAAAAAAAAAAAAAAAACCCTCTGAATTCTTAATTGATATCTTGAGAGGTTCATGAGCTCTTGTAGTAGTGCTGTTTTTGTTGGCTTGTATGATGCTTTAATCTTCAAATTACCAGCTGTTTCATCATATTCAAAATGTCTTCTTGGAAGCAGGAGAGAGGCTTTCTTCCTTTGTCAGCTGCACTGTTGTCGTCCCCCATATTGCGTTCAGAAGCTGTAGATGCCATGGATACATTTGTTGATATCGCATCAACTATTGGGGCCATACTTCTTTCACTTCTTATGTGTCGCTCAGGTTTAATTCTTGAAGTCCAATTTACTTTTTTCACAGGAAGTGAGATTGGTTTAATAAATATTGGTTTCTTTTCCAGGTTTAATTTTTCTCTTAAATTACCCTGAGCTTTGCACTACACTAATTGATGCTTTAAGGGGTGTGGGTGGTATGAATAGGGAAGAATGTGTTCCTCTACGTTATGCATCTGTTTTATTGTCCAAGGGTTTCGTTTGCAGTCCACATGAAGTTGGAGTGATTGTTGAGACGCATTTGAGAGTGGTTAGTTCCCTTACTTGAGTTCATGGTTTCTGTTTTATCTGGATTTAACTTTCATTTGAACCTCACATCCAAGTATTTAATTTATCTAGATTTTCTCTTTCTTGCAGGTTAATGCTATTGATCGTTTGCTAATATCAACTCCACATCCCGAAGAGTTTCTATGGGTATTGTGGGAGCTTTGTGGCCTTTCCAGGTGGAACTGCATGGCTTTTCTAGCTCAGAAAACTTTTATCTTCAAATACACTGTTCATGGTTTTAATACATTATTGTTTGTGATGTACAGGTCAGATTGTGGGCGCCAGGCTTTGTTGGTTCTGGGATATTTTCCTGAGGTATGATAAATATGTGATGTCAACTTGCCTTGCAGCAAGTAGTTCCAATTCCATTTAAATTGCATAGACACTAAATCAGAAGTGTTAAGGCAGCATGCGTGCATGATTTAAATGTTGGAGATGCAATAATATCAAGTGATGTTGAAATTTAACTCCTTCATTCCATGAAATGTCATAGGTTGAATCTTTATATATAAAAACTTTTGTGCGATAACTTTAGTTTAGTGAATAGATGTCTTAGTTTTTCCTTAGACTAATATTCAAATTTGTTTTTTGGTTAGGCCATTTCAATCTTGATTGAAGCCTTACATTCTGTCAAGGAGTCAGAGCCAGTTGCTAGTGGTAGTCCAGAACTCTTACAATTAATTTTTAAATTGTTGGGGGTTTTACTTGTTTACCTGTATAACAGGCATGGATTGGTTGGGATTTTGTGTCTGCAGGAGCTTCTCCAATAAATCTTGCGATTTTTCACTCGGCTGCAGAGATTTTTGAAGTCATTGTCACTGATTCAACTGCATCTTCCCTTGATTCTTGGATTGGACATGCTATGGAACTTCATAAAGCGTTACATTCTTCTTCCCCTGGTTCCAATCGGAAAGATACTCCAACTAGACTGTTGGAGTGGTTTGATGCTGGTGTAGTTTATCATAAAAACGGGGCTATTGGTCTTCTACGGTATTCTGCTGTGTTGGCTTCTGGTGGAGATGCCCATTTAACCTCCACCAGCATTTTGGTGGCTGATTTGACAGATGTTGAGCAAGTTGTTGGAGATGCATTGGGTGGTTCGGACATAAATGTTATGGATAATCTTGGAAAGTTGATCTCTGATAAGTCTTTTGAGGATAATCCTCTTCGTGACTCATCCATAACACAGATGACAACAGCCATTCGGATACTGGCCTTTGTGTCAGAAAACTCAGTATGTAACTGTACTTTTCATCCATAATACCATGATGAATTTGTGAGTTATCTCATTGCAGTTCTTTTGTTAGACTGTTGCTGCTGCTCTGTATGATGAAGGTGCTCTCATAGTTAGTCATGCAATTCTGATCAAGTGCAGCTTGATGCTTGAAAGGTCATCAAACAGTTATGGTTAGTTACTAAATTTGTTTTCAGTATGTTTATTATATGAGCGAAATATGTATGTAAGAGTTTATAAAAATGATTTTGTATGATCTGGGTATTTTGTGGCTTCTTTATGATGCCTTGCTTTAGCTTTTAGGAGAGCTATTTTTTATTAATATGTTTGGAGGATGCATTATCCACCTTTTCTTCCTGCTGTTATAGTCTCTCCTCTTGGTATTTTAGAAGAAATTTCTTGTTTTATCTTAAAACCAATTAAAAGCTTATAAAAGGGAATATAACCGGTTTAATCTTCTGTTCATTTTTTTTTAATTTCTAATGATTAGCTATTTTATTTATGAGACATGAACTCCATGTTGCCTTGAACAGATTACCTTGTTGATGAGGGTACAGAACGCAATTCTACATCTGATTTGCTATTGGAACGTAATCGTGAGCAGAGCTTGGTTGATCTTTTGGTACCTACTCTGGTATTGCTGATCAATCTTTTGCAGAAATTACAAGTGAGTTGCTTTTTGTGATGACTCTCTTGATAGATCTCTTACTTTTCCACCTTGATCTTCTTTGAAAGGAAATTTTATTTGAAGTAGACATGCAGATGAATGACGATGAACACTTATTTAGGGTACAAATCTATTTGTGAAATTATGAACTGGGTTAACTTGAGATGAGTCTAACTGAATGGCACAGCAACCTTGAGCTACATTCTTGGCAGAAGTCTAGGTGTTTGCTTGGTGTGTTGGTTTATATTATGATATAATACAGCTTTGCCCTTGCTAATTCTTTGCCTGGACATAATGCGATTGAAAAATATCGGGCCCTAAGAGCTGCTAATGGGCATGTAGGTTTATGTATTTTTCTAGAACACTTTTTACTGATCACAAGGAGGTGAAAAAGAGTGCAAATTGTTCTGTGACAGTATATTATAAGTGTCTAATTCAAAATCTGTGTTTTGTAGTTGGTTTTTTTTTTCACTTTGTTTTTAGTTAATTTTGTTTAAGTTAAATGACTTTTCAAGTCTTTGCTAATGGAGTTGATTTTCTGTAATGTTCATAGGAAGCTAAAGAGCAGCACAGGAATACAAAACTAATGAATGCCCTTTTGCGACTGCACAGAGAAGTTAGGTAACTTGGCATTTTCTCATGTTTGCCTATAGTTGTGTTTCCATTGTCTGCATATTTCAACTGAATCATGGTGCTCGCAGTCCAAAGCTAGCTGCAAGTGCTGCAGACTTATCATCTCCCTATCCTGATTCTGCACTTGGTTTTGGAGCTGTCTGCCATCTTGTTGTATCAGCACTTACTTGTTGGCCCTTATATGGCTGGACTCCTGGCCTTTTCCACTCTCTTCTTGCAAATGTTCAAGCTACTTCACTGTTGGCCTTGGGTCCAAAGGAAACCTGCAGTTTGCTGTGTCTTCTGGTAAGAAAGTTATCATTATATACCACTTCACTTAATCAATTTTGTGATGTTAAACAATTCCATGATTGGGCCTAATGTTCAAGGGCTTGCTTGAGTTGTGGATCAGTCACATATCTCTGGTTTACTTCTCAGCTCTGCTAGGTGTGAACAGTTGCACATTTGGGTCATGCATGTTGACTTCTGTCCGAGTACTTGTATTTGGTTCAGATTACGCTTATATTTTTCCATCTTAAAGTCAATGATCAATGTTGTGTTTTCGACACTATTTAGTTGTGAGGAGTTGTCATGGATCTCTAATTGCATTGTTTGAATGATAAGAAATAATTCTATTTAGTGATCATTTTGAAGTGAATTATTTTCCAAGTAGTGTCCATTTTTATGCAAGTGTTTGACTAGTTTTTCCCTCTAATTTTATTGCAAGAATGATTTATTTCCTGAAGAAGGTGTCTGGCTTTGGAAAAATGGAATGCCCATGTTAAGTGCGCTAAGAAAATTGGCTGTTGGGACATTATTGGGGCCACAGAAGGAGAAACAGGTTGACTGGTATCTGGAGACTTCGCACCGTGAGAAACTGCTTAACCAACTGACACCACATCTCGATAAAATTGCACAGATTATCGAACATTATGCTATATCTGTATGTATTCCTTCTTAGTGTACCTCTGAAGTAACAATTTCCATTTTTGAATAAAAACAAGTGCCTCTATGCGCGACTTCAACTTACTTTTTAATTTCTTTTGGAATTTTTTTTGAGCAGGCATTGGTGGTCATTCAAGACATGCTTCGGGTTTTCATAATTCGAATTGCTTGCCAAAAGATTGAGTATGCTTCTTTGCTTCTGCAGCCCATTTTATGCTGCATCCGCAATCATCTTTCTGACTTGACTACATCAGAGATTGATGCTTACAAGGTTCTTGTGTCTGCAACTACCAAATTTTTATTTTTCACTTGTATCTTTTATTTATTTCTGTTCTCTCTTTCAGGTTTACAGATATCTTGATTTTCTTGCGAGCATATTGGAACATCCATGTGCAAAGGTTTGTTACTTCTGTGGTGTACCAATTAGTTTTTGGCATCTGCTTTTAATCCTCCCTCCCTTACCCCTTCCTCTCTCTCTCTCTCTCTCTCTCACACACACACACACACACACACCCACACACACACACACACCCACACGCGCGCGCGCACACATACGAACACATATATGTAAACCTCATATCAGCAACTTGTTTCACTCACTGATTTTCATTGTTATTAGGAACTGTTATTGGAGGAAGGCGTTGCTGAGATGCTAACACAAGTGCTGGAAAGGTGTTTAGTTGCTATCGGTTCAGATGGAAAACAGATCTCAGATAGTAAAATTTCAGCCAAGTCTGGGTTTACTTGGATCAGTTGGTGCTGTCCCGTGTTCAAGTCCTTCTCACTTCTTTGTGTTCCTCGAACACCTTTACCATACCCCGTGAGACATGATTTGTGAGTAAACATAAGATAATATTTATGTGCATTCTCTGTTCCGCCTCCCCCCCTGACATGATGGGATTTGACATTATGTTTACTAAACTTCTTGGTGGTGTATTAGGCACAGTTCTGCAAGTTTAAGTGCTAAAGACTGTTCATTGATTCTACCATGTCTGCTTAAGTTCTGCCAGGTAACTCTTTGTTCCTTTCTATACATTGAGGAAGTGCTAACATACGAACTCTTTGTGTCAATTGGTTCGTCGTCTTCTTTGCTAAGGAAGTGTATTTCTGATATTTATGTTGCGAGTGTCCGAGAACTTGAAAAAACTTTAAGGATGTGTAAGACTGAGAATCTTTGGAGCTTGTGGTTTGGAAAGGGAAAGGGTTAGATTCTTGCTCTTAATTATTTTGGATCACCTTGATGTTTCTGGTCCAGAAAGATTTTGAGAGGAACTTGTGTCTTGCTTCATTTGAGTCTACCAATAACTGGGAATGCCCTCATTTTTCAGGTCTTACCGGTTGGAAAAGAGTTGCTTTCTTGCCTTGCATTCTTTAAAGATTTAGGTTCCTGCAATGAAGGTCAAAGTGCTTGTGTGACGACTTTGCATCACATCAACACCAGCATTGAGGAACATGAATCTGGAAAAGGACAGGAAAGGAATGGGAATTATAATTTGGATGACATCGAATGGAGAAAGCATCCTCCTTTGCTTTCTTGCTGGATTAGGTTGTTGGAATCAGTGGATTCAAAAGATGACGCCTCAATTTGTGCACTTGAGGCTGTTACTACATTATCTATTGGTGCTTTGTCCTTTTGCGTGGATAGTAAATGGTGAGTCAGCTCGTTTTTTTTGTCCATGAATTGGAGTATAATTTTAATGGTTGACTAGGATTATTGAGTAATATGTTAATGTTTTAGTAGTTTATGAAGTGTATTTATGTTGGAAAACCCTATAATCTCCATATGCTTGTAGTATATATTTTGGATGCTTGAATTTGGCCATAATTTGCAAGTGGTATTCATTGATATATGGTTTTACTAGCATCATCTAATACACTGACCTTGTCCACATTTTCTTTTTGGTAGTAGTTTGAACTTCACTGATGTGGTTGAGTTTGAGAGCCCAATCAAGAAAAATGGTGCTTGGTTTTTTAGTTTCTGGCTGATTTTGTGACAATTTGACAAGCTTGATTCACAATTTTCCTTGGCCTTTCTAATCAAGCAGTTACCAAGCTGAACTCATTTATGCAATGAATAATCTTAGAAGCATTAAGAGAGCCTGTTTTGAGTTTTTTGGTCTGACAGCCATAGTGCATTGTCACCATTTGTGATGATTACATGAGATACGAAACTCCTCTGATATAAGAGAAATTAAACAACAAATAGACTGTTTATCTATGTTTTTGGTATCAATAACTGGTTTTTATTTAATGAAAAGTATATTCTGAACATATATCATACGATAAACAATTATTAGTGCATTGTCACCATTTGTGATGATTGCATGAGATATGAAACTCCTTTGATATAAGAGTAATTAAATGTACTGAACAAATGAAGATAGTTATAGGTAGGATGGAGAACACTCAGCAATTAAACAACAAATAGACTGTTTGTCTATGTTTGGTATTAACAACTGGTTTTTATTTAATGAAAAGTATATTCTGAACATATATCATACAATAAACAATTATTTTCTATGAATGTCAAATAAGATCCATAACATTGTTAGCAGCTCTGTGTTTATATTATTTTGTATACCTGTTAGTAGACAACTATTTCAATTTTTTGTGCAAGGTTTATTATGGCATTTGAATAATTTATGTATGTTATAGGCAGTGTTGTCAAAAGACACTTGGGTGTTTGCCTAAGCGCTACAGGAGAGGCGAGGCCATAACACCTTTATTAGCCTCAGGCGATGATTTTAATGAAGCGCATGATTTTAATGAAGCGCTATTGCTTGCCTGCCTATTTGTTGGATTTTTCTTTTTAACTGATTTATGTTTTGACCTATTTGTCCATTTTTTTAATCTACCAGAAAAACAATTTAGGGGTATTTTTGTAAAAAATAAAGATTAGGGTACAAAAAAAAATAAATTTCTCTCTTCTTTTTGTTATCTGCTGTCTTTTTGTTTCATTCTCACTTAATTTCTTTCTTCTTCACTCTTTCTCTCCCTCCCTCCCTCTCACCCCATGTTATTCCTTCTTTGTCACTCTCTTCACATGTCCATTTTAATGGTGTTATGTTGCTGAAATTTCCAACTTTTTTTTTGGTTCTTGCTGTGTTTTTTAAACTTCAGTTGATATCATGTACTTACTTTCATGGTTTGTGCAAAAATTAAAAAAATTAGGTAGTACTTAGCATATGCTACTTTACAATATTTTATATTTTCTTTTGATTTTCTAATGAGAAATATAACTTTATATGAATATGTTATGGTATTTTATATATATTTTAAAGTTAATATTATACATTTATTTTCTTTAATTTATAGCATATCGCCTTGGTTCATTTGGGCGAGTGCCTAGTGCCTCGGGCACTATACAAGCTTGGCCCCTTTTAGCGCCTTTTGCCTTTGACAACACTGGTTCTAGACTTCATTGATAACTTTCGGATCCTGGTTATCAATAAAACCATTTCAAATTTTGTGCTAGGTCTGTTTTGGCAATTTAGAGATTTTTTTTCTTGTCTCTAGGTTTCTGTTCATGGTTTTGAATAATTTATTATGATATAGGATTCATCATCAACTTTTGTTCCTGTAATGATATGCCGGTCATTTATCCATTAAGCTGATAGTTTCTTATTCTTCTCTTAGTAATTTGAATTTGAATGGGGTGGCTGCGATAAAAAAACTTTTCGGTATCCATGATGATATGGATGGGACAGATAGCTCTCCAGAGAACATAGGTTTCATACTGGAAATGATTACACTTCTGAGTTCAAAGTTAAATGATGATGACTATCTAGCTACAGATATGAGGGAAAGTTTGTATCAAGTAAGTTGATTAGAATGTTTGTCTTTAAATTATTTCTTTTATCATCATTGGTTTTGTGGAAGCTAACTGGGTGTCATCAATTTACAGGCTTCAGATTCTGCGAAGTCATTGCTGCTATTGTTGCAGAAGCCCACTGGTTCAGTTACAATAGATGACATTATGAGCAGTGAAGGCATTCAATCTCTACCATCAAATGAGCTACTGGTTCATTCAAGAATAAATCAGATGGCAGATGGCACTGCTGAAAAGTTTGATGGTTACCTTTACCTAGGAGGCCTTGGAGATAAATTTCTGTGGGAATGTCCAGAAACCTTACCTGATAGATTGTCGCAGAATCCTTCTATGAAGAGGAAATTATCATTATTGGATGGTTCTGGTAAGCGTGTCAAGGGAGAAACTTCAGTGGCTGAAGCTACTGTACAAAATGCATTTTCACGGGGAATGGGTTCATCAACTGCTCCTTCTGGTCCAACCCGCAGGGACACCTTTAGGCAGCGCAAGCCAAATACCAGTAGGCCTCCATCCATGCACGTTGACGACTATGTTGCTAGAGAAAGAAGTGTTGATGGTGTTAGCAATTCAAATGTTATAGCAGTCCAGCGAGTGGGATCTACAGGTGGAAGACCTCCGTCAATTCATGTGGATGAATTTATGGCCAGGCAAAGAGAACGCCAGAATCCAATGGTAGCTGTTGTTGGGGAACCTTCAGCAAAGGTTAAGAATTCAACCCCTGCGAATGATGTAGACAAGGAAAAAGACAACAAGTCTAAGCAATTGAAAACTGTTCTAGATGATGATCTTCAGGGAATAGATATTGTTTTTGATGGTGAGGAGTCTGAATCTGATGACAAATTGCCTTTTCCTCAGCCTGATGATAATCTGGAGCAGCTAGCCCCTGTCATAGGCGACCAAAGTTCTCCCCACTCGATTGTTGAAGAGACTGAGAGTGATGTTAATGGAAACAATCAATTTTCTCATTCACACACACCATTAGCATCTCATGTTGATGAGAACACCCAAAGTGAATTCTCTTCAAGGATGTCTGTTTCACGACCTGAAATGCCGTTGACACGAGAACCAAGTGTTTCTTCGGATAAGAAGTTTTTTGAGCAACCTGATGATGCAAAGAATACCATTAAGACTTCTGCTGGCTTTGATTCTATTTCAGCTGCAAGTACTTCAGGTTTTCCTCATCAGATTCCAGTTGATTCAAGGATGCCTCCACAAAATTTCTATATGAAGAACAGCTTGCAGCATTCTTCAGGATCTCGAGGACTTTATGACTCTAAAATTCCTCTGAATCAGCCACCTTTGCCTCCAATGCCACCTCCATCAATGTCATCCATGATACCTCAGAATCATGATCCAGGCCCAACTCAGTCATCCCCCTATGTTAACTCTGGAACAGAGGTGCAGCCTCCACTTCCTGCAGCCTTCCAAGTAAGATAAGATATGCTGTCGATTTAAAAGAAATTTTATCTGCTATCCTGCTGCTATCGCGTGTTCTTCTGCTTTTGTGTAATCATACTTTCCCCTCTTTTGCAGGTTCAGTCAGATTATCTATCTGCATTTGGTAGCAATCCTTCCATTCAGATGCCAGATTCCAAGTATTCACGTGCTTCTATCTCTTCTCCCAGTGGATCTGCCGGGCCTCACCCACCACTTCCTCCTACACCACCTCCCTTCTCATCTAGTCCATATAATTTACCTTCTTTAAATCCTTCTACTTCTCAATCTTCAGTATATACTGTTGGAACAAATGAGCTTCCCCAGACCTCTACTTCACCACCAATTGATCCGAGATTAGGAAATCTCTCTGTGTCGGGTGCTGGTTTAACTTCTTATATGCCACCTCCTCTAATGCCACCCATGGTTTTCAGTAGGCCAGCTACAATCCCTGTGACTCCTTATGGAAGCATCCCCACCCAGCAGCAAGGCGAGAGTCCAAATGTCTTGCAAAATCTCTCCATTCCTCAGCCTTCTGTTCAGTCAATACATCAGCTACAGCCTCTTCAGCCTCCGCTTCGACGTCCACCACAGCCACCTCAACATCTTTGGTCACTTGCACAATCTTCTCAGCAGCTGGAACAAGGGGGGTCTTTGCAAAGTTCTATTCAAATGCAAGGCCATCAATTACAAATGCTGCAACAACAACAACTCCCTTCTGTGCATGCTCATTATCAAGCTCAGCAGCAAGAGCTTTCTCAGTCAAGGCAGCAGCTAGTTGAGCATGCACAGCCACATGTTATACATCAGCAGGGAGATGTTTCATCCCAGCAGCAACAAGATCTTGGAATGTCGTTACAGGAGTACTTCAAGGATCCAAAAGCTATCACGGTACCTGCATTTTACAGCCAAGGAACATAGTTTATGGTTTTGAAATGTACTTGCTTTATTTCACCTTAAAGTTAATTCTCTTGTTTTATGGCAGTCTTTATTGAGTAACAAGGAAGAGCTGTGCCGGCTTTTGGAGCAAAATCCAAAATTAATGCAGATGCTTCAGGTTATTATCATCAAATTTCTTCCTCATTTTTCCAACTCTTATGTGCTAGTTCTTGTTTCTCACTGATGTTGAAACTGTGAAGTTACAATAATAATTGAAGCCTTTGTATAAACAAATTTCAGTTTTTGGGCGAGAGCTTAAAGTCAAGCTGACTATTATCAAACCAAACCAGCCATAACTGAACCAAGTCAAAACAAACCACATGATTTAAGTTTCAGGCTTTCAACCCCATGAAAGAGTTCAAAAACTGCCCTGCTCTTGAGAGTTCTGTTACAAGATTGATCACTACCATCTATGCCAAAATAAGATCATATGATGTGTAAATCAGTGTAGCAGTTGGTGATATATATAAAGAATCAAGACCAAACCTATGCTTTTAGAAGTAAAATCCAAACCAAGTAGTTAATTTGGGTCCAGTTTCATTTTCCCTTGTGATCCTGAATTATCAGGTGTGGTGTTGAGCTATTCCTATCGTTCAATCATTTTGGTCTTTCAGTTGGTTTTTATGAGATTTGAGGTATTGTAATGATAGTTGTCTCTTAAATATTCATGTTTTTCTTCTTGTTTACAGGAAAGACTAGGCCAGCAATAGCATCAGTCTGTGGATTTAAATTTTGATCTCGTTAGCTTCTTCAGGGTACATTCAACGGAGCTGTAACTGTGTGTCCATGTTGCATCAAGTCCCAGCTTCCATTATCCCATTCTGCAAGAATTGTTTTTCAGCCTTGTCCACTGAAATTTTTTGCATAAATGCTGTACAATATGATGTCATTAATTCTTGTTGTACTGTAAATTATCATTAAATTGCCTATTATGTGGTTATTTTTTCCCAAGATGACAATGTTGGCTTCCAGGTTCCCAGTATTGGTTGTTTCCCTCCCCAAAATATGATACAATTATGCTGTAAACTGTATGAAGTTGTAGGATTAGTTGTCTTATAACTTGAAACTGTAGAGTAGATAATGCAAATGTGGTTATCTTATTGTTATCAGAAGAAGTCAGAATCTTGCCATCATTTCACTCTGATTGCTGTGAAGAGTCATGGTTGTTGAATGAGCCTAAATTTGTGTAAAGGTAGGAAGTTGTGGCTTCCTAGGTCTAGTTAATTCCTTGTGTCTCCTTCATGTTCTTGGGTTAGATTGTTGATCTGATCTCGGAAGCATTTTTATAGGAAATCCTCTTGAGGTTTTGGTTCAAGATGTTGCTTCATCTTCAAAATTGGACACTTCACTGATGCCGTTTCTGTATATTTTAGTTGCAGAATGGGAGAGTTACCTGGATAATGGAATATATATATGTATATATTTTGAATAATATGGGTGTCTGGTTAATTTATATGCATTTTAATTAATTTCATAGGTTTTAAAATTAATTATACATTTTAATGGTATAGAGAGGATTTGAACTCATGACTTTTAAAGAATAAATTTAAAATTATTTTTTAAACTGTGTTTTCACCCCTAATGTATTTTCTTGTTTAAAATATTGAACTTTCAAGCTTTCATTCAATGAAGCTTATTTAATTTTTATTATTTTTAATGCATTTAAAAAAATAAAAAATATAAAGGATGATTTAAGAGGAAAAAAAGAAAAGGAGTTAAGATGACAAAGGATAAATGAGAAAAAAAAACAAAAATAAAGGAAAAATTACAAAATAAATTTTTCAATATTACTTTTTCTGGTTTGTAGGGATGTCTACAATATAAATGCATAAACATATATAAAAAGTATTTTAATTTTTTTTAAATTAATTTTTTTTAATGTTTTTAACGATTATTTAAAAATTAAATTTTAAATAAAAAAATACCTTGAATAAAAATATTTACCACGATATTAAGCGACCTAGCCTACAAAACCTAAATAAAAAACAAAAGAAAAGAAAAGAAAAGAAAAGAAAAAACCCAGCCGTGATTCCTTCTCTCTCAACCGTAGCCTTTGTTCCACTAAAATCCGACTGCCCAGAACATTAAAGTCAGCCGCCTCTCTCATACGGTTTCTGTTATCACAGCAACTCCAATCACCCATATATTTCACAGCAACTCCAGTCACCGATCAACTAATCCACCAGGTTTCTCCATCAGCGACACCCACAACCGCTCCAGCATCAAGCTCTCTCAGCCGCTGCTCCTCTTCGTCAGCACCAGCAGCACCCCACCACCAACCAGAACGTCTTCTTCTTTTCGTTACTGCTTTAGTAAGCCTCAAGACTCCAAGAGGTTCCCTTTAATTTCCTTTATAATCAAACTCTCAATCTGAGGATTTTACTTGTTTATGTATTTGCTTATTGTGATTCTTTTAGCTTTGCTGTTTTGTTTCCTTATTCACCAACTGCTTCCTCGTTAAAATTCTTATACGGGTGCTTTTTGTCTCCAAAGCAAACGGGTGTTTTTATTTACTTTGCACTTTGTGCTGCCTAGCGTGTGTTTTTGTGTGGATGTGCAGTATAGAAACACTAGGTTAGGTTGATACATTAATCTTGTCTCTTGTATTTTGTGCGCCTAGACTTGATGTTTTTATGTAATGTAATCGGATCAAGCAAAAAGTGTCTAGAGGAGAAGTGAGAATGGACTCTTGAGATGACGAAAAGAGAAGGGTTTTTTTCTCCTCTGGTAAACGATCTGTCTAGGCTGGTTCTAGATTTTGAATTGTCATGCTTTAATGCTAGGCTACTTGTAGTTGTCTTAAGGTTATGATATGAACATTCATAAATGATAGTAATGATAGATTATTTTAATTTCTCTGTAAATAAAATGTTCCCCTAAAACCCTTGGAAGCTCACTGTTAGTTTGTTTAGGTATGGGAGGAATGGACCAACTTTTTATTGTTTTGACCCCAATAGTAAACCACTTTGTCATAAACCTATTCTTGGCCCTTAAATTTTTTTTTTCCCATGTTTTTTTTTTAAGTATGAAATTTCGAAATTTGTAAAAAAAGTTTGTTTTTTTTTCTTCAAAGAATCAATATGTGAGTAGTACAATCCTTACAGGGGTTCAATTCCATAGAAGTTGAAACTTTGTGGTTTCAAAAATTATGAGGTTTTGTTTTTATTAAAGATCGGAAAAATCCTTCAAAAGGTTCTATTTAGAACTTCATAAAAATAAAATACAAATCGCGTAAGCAAGGGGAATGGGTCAAAGCCTAATTTACCTTTTTTTTTCTGATTCTGCGCCTGAGTTTTTAAATTGAGGATGAGGCCATGTTGCTAGGCTTGGATCCCAAATCACTATCTTATGTCCTAGAAACCTTTCCCTCTTACAATTAACACAGGCATAGTTTAGGCAAAACCTTAGCATACAAATACAATAAGTATATTTTATCTTTAAAAATGAACACGAAACAACTTATCTTAGGTAGATTATTTTAGAGTGATTTAATCTTTTTTTGAACATACCAGTTCTTTACCTAGAACTTTTAAAAAATTAGTTAGGGTTTTTAATTATTATAAAACTAGGTGGCAACTTCTTTTTCTTATTTTTACCTTTTTACATAATAGCTTTGCTGAGATATCCCCTGTGAAAAATTACATTGTCTTCCCCAATGTCTTAAGAAATAGGCTAGTTCACACAATAAGACCATTTAATACTAATACTGCAAGATATTTTTTTGTTTCCATTTTACCCATTAGATTATAGATTGTTTCAAACTTCTATATACGAGATCATAATCTGTTACAAGTGCATTTGTATTATAAACATGTTGTAATAAAAAAATCAATTTCGGTTTTATGATGCATGAGACCAATTGAAATATGGTCCTTATTGATACTTTAGAACTACTATGTTGCATTTTGGACATTTAAATACATTAACAAAGACCCTAAGACTGAGCTGGGTCAAGGAAGGTGCTGCAAATATGGTATTTCTTTGCAAACATTGAAACTTTATAGTTTTCTATGTACGAAGTTTAAAACTTTGATTCAATCCAGCAAACTCCAATGCTACACCAACTTTGTGTGCTTCTTAATGCCATTTCCGCATGTTGAAGAAACTTGTGTTTGTTTAATTATGGGTTATGGTTTTTTGTCATTTGGATATTTGATACTTATTTAATTATGGGTTATGGTTGTTGTCATTTGAATATTTGATACTTAATTTGTTTTTTGTATTTTGGATATTTGAATTATAGTTGTCAATTTGAACTTTTAAGCCTTTAAATTGTGATTTGCCTTTTGGATTAATTAAAAATTATGTTGAAATTGGGGTTGGAATTTGTGTTGAAATTGAGGCAGACTTAAATTCAGCTAGCTGAAGCAGTTTCATGTAGTACATCATTGACCTAGTGGGTTGACGACTCAGGTTCTTCAGGCCACAACAAAACAATCCACTCCCTCCCTAGAATAAGAAAAAGCACCAGCATCCATCCAGTACTACGCAGTCCCACAAAACCAAACACACGCACAAGCATGAATACCGACCCTCTCTAGTTTATCTCGACTGACAGATATGTTTCTCATCTTTTGCCTTCCAATTTTCTGCTTCCTATCAGGTGAATTTGGAACCCTAGCTTCCCCAAACTTGTTTTCAAAGCATTGAATGAATGGAAAATTATAGAATCGCAAGTGCAAGTTAATTGAAAAGAGTAGCAAATAGCAATGAGCATGGAGGCAGCGCAGAAAAAAACCCCTGCACAGATTGTCAGATTAGACAATGCCTTCAAAATGGTAACAAAATCCTTCTCTTTTTATGTATTTTTATACTAAAGTTCTGCTTATTTATATGTGTGGTTTTCCCCTTTCTTCCCTTACACTGGTCAGTTTTTCAACACCCTAGAAAGCATAAGAGAGAGACAGGCTTCAATGCTGTGATTCAATGTTTACCAATTTCAAGTTGCTGTTTATGGGAAATTTTTGAACGTGTAGAGCAGTCCACTATAGTCAGTGAAACAGAAACCCCATATTTTCCATGAATCATAAGGTTTGGTGATGATTTTTTTAGTAACCCTATCCTGTTCATAAGAAAATAGCAAATGACATTGTAGATTCAGGAAGAAGTGGAGTATAGTTAGAATGAAACATTGACTTTCAATCTAGTGGAAGTGCAGCAGAAATTTTACCTCTTTTGTGTTTTGTTCTTCCTTTTGTTTCTTAACATTGCTGTGTGCAGGCTGGACAATGGGTCAATAACATGAGCAAGGCTGTAGAAGATGAACCAGCAGAAGTAGAAGCAGAGGGCCGGCCTTCTAGGTAGTATAGCCATCTTTACATTTTCAATAGAGGATTTTGCTGCGTCATTATGAGCTGTATGTAAGAAATCTTTGCATGTTTTTTTTTTAGGCTCGGACTTGGTGCAAAAGAAGTTCCACGCCATTCTAAAGCTAGACTATCAAATGACCCTGTCGAAAGGAGGTTATATGCCAAGTTGGAAGCTGGAAAGAGAAGAGCTGCTAAAATTATTGAGGAATCCATTGTACCAGCTAGAGATTGTAACGAGGATGATGACAGTGACGGAGAATTAGAAAGCAGAACCAGTACATTTGCAAAGAAGAGACCAAATCCTCAAGTACAATCTCTACAAGTTAAGAAGAAACAGAAGTAACTTGTTACCTTATCAAAGATCAAATGGAATGTTTGTGTTTTGTATCTGTTAAATCATTTATCATGTGCAAATTTGATGGCTGGGGGGGGGGGGGGGGGGGGGGGGGGGGGGGGGGGGGGGGGGGGGGGGGGGGGGGGGGGTGGGGGGTGGGGGGGGTG
>Ga0325411_1000459_pt1 | contig 42697 bp, 39 predicted proteins | sample PopdelMetagenome_13_FD_206181 | JGI IMG/M metagenome (GOLD analysis project Ga0325411, IMG submission 206181) | Populus deltoides microbial communities from Bellville, Georgia, United States - Xylem-PdIQD-R4 | ecosystem: Host-associated > Plants > Phyllosphere > Stem > Wood/Secondary xylem...
AAAAAAAAATCAAGTTTTGATAGGCTAGCAAATCAGAACAGCATGTTTGACCAAATTAGAAAGTGCAAGCGCGTTAATCTATAAAAACATGTTCATTTGAGAGGGCCTTTGTTTTTTTTTCATCTTGTATGTCATGTTGTTATCTGCTTCATAAAAAATTTGAAAATAAATCAATGTCAGGTGATGCCTCGCTAGCTTTTTCCTATATTTTGTTTATGTTAGTGGTTGAAAAATTAAAGTTGGTGGATTTTTTTGACATAAAACATTTCAATTCATTTTTTACACTAAATACTTGTAAAAACATCTTAAATATTTTGATAAATTTTTATATGGACTTAAATAACCTATAAATCCACTAAATAAACTAAAATCAACCCAGAACAAAAACATTTATTAAACTCATGAATGTTATATCATGAAGGGTGTGAGGCAAAGAACACATAAAATAAATTTATCATTTAATGGAATCCATTAACAATAAAATCAATGTTTTCCTAGTCGAAATAAAGTTTATAATATCAAAAGCATGAATATTAACGTGCTTTTTTTACCATATTTTGAAATCATCACCTATATTTTCATGTATTTTTCATTTTGATTTTTTTTAATCTTGTTATTTTTTAATAAATTTAAAATAACTGTCCTTTAATCTAGCCACAAGATAGTGAACCCATAAAAAAAAAATTAAGAATTAAAATGAAAATAAAATAAAATAAAATTGATCCCCTGTAAAATGTGAGAGGCTATGATACAGTTCTCTACAGCAATTAACAATGACTTTTTAGAGTTTTTTATAATTATATTAAATATTATAGTATACTATAAAAGATGTAGGAAAAACACTATGTATTTATTATAAATATAAATTTATCGTATTATGGACAACATTGTTGCATTAGAAGGCGTTGTTTTTGTTATTTTTTAGGTATAAAATATTATTGTGGTCTAGCTTTGTAGCTAAACCAATAGTATTTGGGTCTGACTCAATATTTTTGAGTCCTACTGATAATAAAACACAACGTTTAGAGGAAAAAAATTTAACTTAATCTCACTTTAAATAAAAAAAATTATTATCATCTACCTTTTATAAAATATAAATTTTTTATTAATTTTATTTTATTTTTCATAGGTGAAATAGCTGAGGGTAAAAGTGGTACATAAAAAATAGCTGAGGGTAAAAAATTTTTATCTCCTAAAATTTTTTAAGTGACAGTTGTTTTAGCATATGTTAATAATAATAATAAAAATATCGTTATTCTAAAAACAAATTAATAATAACAAGAAAAAAGAAATAGCTGAGGGTAAAAGTGGTACATAAGCAGCCGGAAGGAGATGTCCTCTCTGCTATCTCGTGTTCCGTGGATCATCAATCCATCATCATCAGAAGGACTAAAAAGTAATGGCGAATAGTATCATAGCAGGGACGCCATGGATGAGAATCAGGGTTATCCCTGAAATTTCGTTTCCCATTCTACGTTCTTCATCCTCCCTTTACAACCACAAAGTCTCTTTCCTTTTTCCAACTAGAAGACGATTTTCAGTCTCTGCCATTGCTAGTACTGAAAAAGAACAGGTTAGAGTCCGTTTTGCCCCCTCGCCTACTGGAAACCTCCATGTTGGTGGTGCTAGAACTGCTCTCTTTAATTATCTCTTTGCTAGGTGAACTGGCTTCCTTCTCTTATCTTCTTTTTTGTTTAATTTAATTATTTGTTTGTTTGCAAGTTGAGTGGATGAAATGGGTTATCACTGTTTTTTTTTTTTTTTTGTTAGGTCTAAAGGTGGGAAGTTTGTGTTGAGGATTGAGGATACTGACTTGGAGAGGTCGACTAAAGAATCCGAGGAGGCAGTGCTTCGGGATCTTTCTTGGCTTGGTCTTGACTGGGATGAAGGTAATTGATGCAATTATACCTGTAACTGTGGTTTTTTTTTTTTCAAATGAATCTCATTTGCCTAAGCATCCATGTTTTAATTGGTAGTCTTACGTTGCCACTTGTGTTTTTCTTTTTCATTCTATGGCACCTGTCAATTGTGGAACATCTGATTAAATTCTCAGAACTCTTATCCTGTAATTGTTTCATAGGTCCTGGGGTTGGTGGAGACTATGGTCCATATCGGCAATCAGAGAGGAATTCTCTCTATAAGCAGCATGCTGAGAAACTTGTAGAATCTGGTCATGTTTATCGCTGCTTCTGTTCTAATGAGGTAGCTATTGTTCTTTATCTGTGAGAATCTATATTTTGTAGTGCTTTTCTCCTTGTCAATGCTTATCTAGTCTCGAGTATTACTATTTGCTCATAAAATGGAGCATGGAATGGAAAGATCTCGTGTAATAAACTTTAATAAAAAAAGTTAGAGATCTGATGCAATTAAGTCTCATCTGATCTGTTCTTGGGATGATGATTAAAAAATAGTAAGGCCAAAGACAAAAAGCTATGATCTTTCGATGGTTTGACACAATATGTGCTCAACTAATACATTTGTGCTATAATTTCTCGCCAGGAACTTGAGCAAATGAAGGAGATTGCAAAATTGAAGCAACTGCCTCCAGTATACACAGGAAAGTGGGCTAATGCAATGGATGATGAAGTACAGGAAGAGCTGGCAAAGGGAACTCCATACACGTATAGATTTCGTGTGCCTAAGGAAGGGCGTTTGACAATTAATGATCTTATTCGAGGCGAGGTAAGTTTAATCAATCTTCTATTTTGATGGTCTTACCATTGCCATCTAATTTATATATGTACCTGAGAACGATTATAATTGCATTTTTGTGTCTACATGACTTAGCAATAAAGAGAAAGGGGTGGAAGGTTGAGGTTACCACTCGAGTTTTTATTGCTGGACTGACAAATTGGGCATGCCTAGCATCATTCAAGACTGCCAATTCCTTTTTTTTAATGAAATTCTTAGTTTTATGGGCTTCTAACTTTATTTGATAGTGTCTTGAAGGTTAGTTGGAATTATGACACACTTGGAGATTTTGTGATCATGAGGAGCAATGGACAACCTGTGTACAACTTTTGTGTCACTGTTGATGATGCTACCATGGCTATCTCACATGTTATCAGGTGATTATTTTAGCTGATCAAAATTTTTGAAGATAATATATGTGCTTATATTTGTCTAGCTTACTGCATTCCGGGCCCCAATGTTTTGTTTGTGGGTTCTGTCTGGCATATTTTGTCATCTTACTGTTAACTCTTGAATTTCAGAGCTGAAGAGCACTTACCAAATACTCTCAGGCAAGCACTAATATACAAGGTATCATTGTGTACCATCTTGAATGTACAGAAATGATTCTTTCATTGCCTTAAGGCAACCCATCTTCCTTGAATAATATGGGGCCAATCTATTGAATTTTGTCACAGGCCCTTGGATTCCCTATGCCTCACTTTGCACATGTTTCTTTAATTCTTGCACCTGATAGAAGTAAATTATCAAAACGACATGGTGCAACTTCAGTGGGTCAGGTATCTATTGGTCACTGCTGCTTATCTTCGTTTCTTTGGTTATTGCTTAGGTATAATTTGTGGACATTAATTCTTCGATCTCATGGGCTCATTGTTTTTTTGTTTTTGTTTATCTGAAACAATTACCTTTAACAGTACAGGGAGATGGGTTATCTGCCCCGGGCAATGGTGAATTACTTGGCACTTTTAGGTTGGGGTGATGGAACAGAAAATGAATTTTTTACCCTTGAGCAACTTGGTCAGTGATTTCATCACATATCATTCTATGAAACTGTCTTGCATGTAGTTTTTTTTGGTGTATTTCATAACAGTATCTTACTTGAACTTCAATTAACAGTTGAAAAATTCTCAATTGGTCGTGTCAACAAAAGCGGCGCTGTTTTTGATTCTACCAAGTTGAGGTAAGCATGTCACTTCAGTTGCTATAAAACTAGAGCATGTACTTCTCTACTTTGGCTAGGATGCCCTGATTATGTTGCATGCCCTTGGAAGTGGCTTCTAAATTGCGTGCATGTTCTTGTATTTCCCTTTGGAGTCTGGAATAATTTTGATTTCCAGGTTTCACTTTGGATACTGTCTGTTCCATGTCCCTCCCCCCCCGGGGAAGATTGATGAATTGCAGAGCAGTTAGAAATATAGCCCTTTTGTGAAGCAGTGAAATGTTAAGCAAGCAAGCTAACCCTATATATCTCTATAAACTAAAGGTGGATGAACGGCCAGCATTTAAGAGCACTTCCATCAGATAAACTGAACAAACTTGTTGGTGAACGCTGGAAAAGCAGTGGCATTCTCGTAGAGTCAGAAGGACCATTTATAGAAGTAAGACATGCGTTCTACTGCTATATATAAATTCCCATAAACATTTATAGCCTGTGTAAGCTGAATGCTGGTCTTATGAAGATTGGTTTAAGTGGCAGTTCTCTAGTGTTACCTGGAAATATCTGTCATTGATCAATTGTTGCAGTCACAGCTTGGAATTTAAGCAAAATGTAGTAGCTGAATTTCCATACAAAAGAAAGATGCTGTCACAAATTAAGTATGTTATAAAATGAGATATGAACGGGATACTATTTTTCTAAATCTGTAGAGCTGTTTCGCCATGCTCAAGTTTCCCACTCCTCACATGAACTTCCCCTTATGACGACTCTGCATTTTAGTCATGTATAGGAAAGTGTATGATAGTAATGGCATAATTTTGTGCATGCAGGAGGCAGTTCTGCTTCTCAAGGATGGGATTGAGCTGGTAACTGATTCAGACAAAGTGCTCTCAAATTTGCTATCATATCCCTTACATGCTACTTTATCAAGGTGATTCTCAAACTTCCCACTCTTAAACATTACATATTTATCATTCTATTTGCCAATAGTCATAACTTTATGGTCTGAATATTTTTTGTAATTGGGCGCGTGGCTTGCTGGTCTCATCAACTTACTTTTCTGCATCATCATTCTCCCGAAGGACAGAGACTGGAGATATTGTCAACTCTAGGTCTTGAAAAGGCTTTTGAGATTGTATTATATTTGGGCAACTGGGCTAAGTAACTCTTTGTTGCTCTGTAAGTTCATGAAAGGTGTTCATGAACATATGTGGTGACCTGTAGATTGATGGTATCTCATAAGTAAATTGGAACAGGATTATTTGTATGTTTCAACAAAAGCTTTTAAAAAAATTTGGTTGCACTCATGTCTGGGCTCACTCGAGGTAAGGATGAATGTCCTAAAATCCATCATGGTAGCTTTTGAGTTGCATCCAAGTGTGGAACAGGAGTTGGTTGATAAGTTTTTTGGTTGATGATTTCATAAAGTTCATCATGGGATTATTAGCTGGCGTTGATTTCTTATATGGTATCATTGTAGTAATAGTTAACTAACTTTATTTGCGTTGTCTGCAGTCCTGAAGGTAAAGTTATGATACAAAATAAGCTTTCTGAGGTCTCATCCGGGTTGTTAGCTGCATATGACAGTGGTGAACTCCTTAATGCCCTGGAAGAAGGCCATTCTGGTTGGCAGAAGTGGGTAAAGAATTTTGGAAAAACAATGAAGCTGAAGGTGTGCTCTAATTGAATATTCAGCTTTCATCTTACCTGTTATTTTATGTAATTATGTCTCTGAAGATGATCACTATTTGTTTCCCATCTTTATGTTAGGGGAAATCTCTTTTCATGCCTCTTCGAGTGTTGCTAACTGGAAAACTCCACGGTCCTGACATGGGCTCTAGCATAATCCTGCTCCATCAAGCTGGGACTGGGGATATGGTTTCTTCCCAAGCTGAGTTTGTGACATTGAAGGAGAGATTTGGAGTACTGAGGGAAATAGACTGGGAAGCACTGAACAAGGATCAACCTCCTTTGGAACCCGCAGCTATAGCAGCAAATTGATAATCCCCAGTTTTGATCTGCGAATTTTGAACTCAATTCTTTAGATGCTTAAAAACCTTACCATGTTTGAGTGAACGATGTGTATTGAAAATGAATGCGACGAGAAGAAATCTGTGTGTTTAATTGAGAAACGAACATCCATTTTTTAATGATCCAATAATGCTCACGAGCGTTCATTCATTAGAGATCCCAATTCTTTTGCCATGATTACGAAAAGATGTGCTTGGTAATGCACAATCTGCCAACAATAGCAGCACCACCGCCACCACCTATGACTGCCAGGAGTAATAGTAATCCTCAGTCAAGGTGTCCGAATCCAGGTCTCTGGAATCCCAGTTGGCGGTAAAGGAATGCTGATGAGCAGAGGAGGATGGACACGCAGTCATCGAGCTCATTATCAATAAGAAGTAAGCAGGGTGCATAAACGTGTAAATTTTTTTTTTTTTTGGATTTACGTGGGTGTCCGGGCCAGTTTACGCGCACCACGACTATTCCTCACGGCCCACTGGACATCCTGCAAGCCCAGGAGTAGGTAAGGCACCGCGAGGGTGACAAGCGTGCACATAGAGGGTCGAACCCGGGACGGGGACGGAACAAGTCACACGATTGACCACAGCAACTAGGCCCTCAAGTACATAAACCCTCAAGTGCATAAACGTGTAATTTTGATACGAACGTAGAAGGAGGGCAGTAGTTCCGGGTGTCCCTGCACCAGTCACGACAAGCACCGTGCACTTGTCGTCAGCATGCATTGGAGAGAGGCTACTTGATGACAAAATGGTGGAAGGAAAAATGATTGGCATGCCATGGATTACTTCGGTGGTTCCCCTCTTCTAATAAACTACAGCGACGAATGCTTACTATATTTAACTTCGTGGGCACGTGATAAACCCACAACAACAAATATTTAACTTAGTGGGCACGTCACACGTGTTTTTATGAATACGATTTTAATTTATAGACAGATTTTAATTTCCCCATTTCTCGGCTCGGCCCTTCATCAAATCCGTAATTAATCAATCAGCTCCTCCTCCTCCTCCTCCATCCCACCGTCTTCTCTTCTTCACCCAAATTCATTTCAATTCAAATATCTCTCTCCCTACAACGAAAACATGTAGTGGTAGTAGTATTACTTCTAGATCTGCATCTCTCAAATGAATGAATAAAGCACATCGTCATCACTTTTTATCACCAAAATGTCAGCTTCACAAAACCTAGGCGGTCCTTCTAGCTGCGGTCGTGCCTTGGGCCCTTGTCTCGACAAGATCGTTAAAAACGCCGGCTGGAGGAAGCACTCCCACCTCGTTTCCTCCTGCAAATCTGTCCTCGACAAGCTCGAATCACTCCCCGCCGATTCTATTTCTATTTCTATTTCTAGTTCACACTCTCCTCTCTTCTCCCTCTCCCCTTCCGATGCCAATCTCGTTCTCAATCCCATTCTTCTAGCCTTAGACTCTGCTTACCCCAAGGTCGTCGATCCCGCACTCGAATGCCTTTTCAAATTGTTTTCCTCTGGCCTTATCCGAGGTGAGATCAATCATACCCCCTCGAGTCTCATCATTTTGAAGATAATTGAGAGTGTTTGTAAGGTTTGTGGTATTGGCGACGAAGCTGTTGAGCTTTCTGTGCTCAGAGTTTTGCTAGCTGCTGTTCGATCTCCTTGTGTTTTGATTCGCGGTGAATGTTTAGTGCATATTGTTAGAACTTGTTATAATGTTTATCTTGGTGGGTTGAATGGGACCAATCAGATCTGTGCCAAATCGGTACTTGCACAGATTATGCTTGTTGTTTTTACTAGAGTGGAGGAGGATTCTATGGATGTTAATGTTAAAACGGTTTCTGTTGGTGAATTGTTACAGTTTACTGATAAGAATTTGAATGAAGGGAGTTCTATTCATTTCTGTCAGAATTTTGTTAATGAGGTCATGGCAGCGAGTGAAGGGGTTCCTGATGATAAGTTGTTGCTGCACAATCAACCGTCTGATGAACTCCGAAATGGTAGTGCCGATGCTGGCGATGATGATGATAAAATAGCTGAAGGGGATCATAAAAGTGAATTAAACAATAAGGAAGCAAACGGTGAAGCTGATACGGATATTGGTGTGGGTGTTAGTGGCGGTGGTGAAGTTGGGGGGAGTAAGATTAGGGAAGATGGGTTTCTTCTCTTTAGGAATATTTGCAAATTGTCAATGAAGTTCTCATCTCAGGAGACCCCAGATGATCAAATTCTTTTGAGAGGGAAGATTTTATCTCTTGAGTTGCTTAAGGTGATCATGGACAATGGAGGTCCAATTTGGCGAAATAATGAAAGGCAAGTCACGAATACATCCTTTCACAGTTTTTTGAACTCCAGCCATTACGCAAATATCATTATTGTCTACTGATAGCTATGAAATTTTATTTCAATGTAGAAAACCCTTGCTGTTTTCTATTTTGGTTCATTTTATTTTAATTTTTAATTCCTGTCTTACAAATTCTATATGGTTTTTATATGAATATTTTGAATAATTTGCTCCGATTTTTCCATCATGAGCTCTAAATGAACTATTTTTTGGCACCATTTTCATGTTCTTTTTTCTTTGGTGAAGAGTATAACATTTTCTTCTATTTGGTACAGGTTTCTCAACACTATTAAGCAATTCCTATGCTTGTCACTAATAAAGAACACTGCATTGTCAGTTATGGCTATTTTCCAGCTTCAGTGCTCCATTTTTATGATGTTGTTAGTTAAATTCAGATCTGGATTGAAGGAAGAAATTGGGATATTCTTTCCCATGCTTGTCCTTCGAGTACTTGAGAATGTTAACCAGCCTAGCTTCTTACAGAAAATGACTGTCCTGAATTTTTTGGACAAAATCAGCCAGGATTCCCAGATCATTGTTGATATTTTCATAAACTATGACTGCGATGTGGATGCTCCAAACATATACGAAAGGTATTACATATGCATCTGTTATTACTCATGTCTTAGCTGCAATTTATATGCATCTGTTCAGGTAGTTGTGAAACTTGAATGGTTAAATGCTTGTAAATTTTCAGAAGACAAGGATAGTGTAGTTTGTATATGAATCAGTCATCTTATGCTATGATGGGCCTATAATTTTATGAGATCTCTTTAATTGATATTGGAAAGCCTCATTTGGTGGATTCTCTCTCTTGTTTGTAGACATACCATGTCTTTTATTTTGGCTATTATCTCTATTGTCATTTCTTTATGTCATGTATTTTTTAAAAATGTATTAAAACACTTATAATTCCATCAGATATTTACAGGATTGTCAATGGTCTTCTGAAAACTGCTCTAGGACCACCTCCTGGTTCAACAACAACTTTGTCCTCGGTTCAGGATATTACTTTTAGGCATGAATCTGTGAAATGCTTGGTTAGCATCATCAGGTCAATGGCTGCTTGGATGGATCAAAAGTTGAGAACTGGAGATTCTTATCTGCCTAAGAGCTCTGAACGTTCTACTTCAACCGAGAATCATTCAACTCTGAATGGAGAAGATGCAGGTGCCTCTGATTATGATTTGCATTCAGAAGTGAACTCTGAAATGTCTGATGCTGCTACCCTTGAACAACGACGGACATATAAAATTGAACTCCAGGTTGGCATTTTTTTATCCTTTTGCAAGGGATGGCCATGTGTGGTATAGGGTACTGATATTTAACTGGTTGCTCTTTTATTAGTATCATATAGGTATACTTCTTGTGCCACCATTTTTTTTCCTGCCTTGTTACACTTTATAAGAAATGGGCCTGCTTAACCCTTTGGTGACAAATTTACCGTGTTAAATGCAGAAAGGTATCTCCATATTCAATAGGAAACCTTCCAAGGGCATCGAGTTTCTGATAAATGCCAAAAAAGTTGGCGGTTCTCCTGAAGAAGTTGCCACCTTCCTGAAAAACACTACTGGCTTGAATGAAACTGTGATTGGTGACTATTTGGGCGAAAGGGATGAGTTTTGTTTGAGAGTTATGCATGCTTATGTAGACTCATTCAACTTTAAAGAAATGGATTTTGGCGAAGCAATAAGGTTTTTCTTACGGGGCTTCAGGTTACCTGGAGAGGCACAGAAGATTGATCGTATCATGGAAAAGTTTGCTGAGCGCTATTGTAAATGCAATCCAAATTCATTTACCAGTGCAGATACTGCTTATGTTCTTGCGTACTCTGTGATAATGCTCAACACTGATGCACATAACAGCATGGTGAAGGATAAGGTTTGCTTGCAAAACCCCTTCCCTTTTATCTCTGGCCACTGTCATGACTAGTGAATTTTGCTTTTCAACCTCCTTTTTATGATAAGTTGATAAAAGTTGTGCTTTGGCTTCGGTCCTGATAGTTATTCCACACTCCAGGATGATTTTCAGACAATTTTCAACGTTTTGGTTTGTTGAATCAGTAGATTAGACTTTGATGATAAATAATTCAGGATGTGTGTAATAACATTACCTTTTTTGTAATGGCAAATCATCTTCACAGTTAATTTCCTTGTCATTTTTTTGTGACTTTGAAAATTATTAAAAATGCAAATGGAGAAATATAAAGCACATAAAAACAAATTCTAGTAAAATATAAAGCACATGTTAAAAAATTGTCTACAGCAGGGCATCGTATTGTCAATTATGCATAAATGAATGTAGAATTGATTTTGACTATCTTCTAACTTCTGTTCTGAAACTGGTGCCATCCAGATGAGCAAGGCTGATTTTATTCGGAACAACAGAGGAATTGATGATGGCAAGGATTTGCCTGAAGAGTATCTGGGCACTCTCTATGATCAAATTGTGAAAAATGAAATTAAGATGAGTGCTGATTCTTCAGTTCCTCAAAGCAAGCAGGCAAACAGCTTAAATAAGCTATTAGGTTTGGATGGTATACTCAATCTAGTTACGGGGAAGCAGACTGAGGAAAAGGCATTGGGTGCAAATGGGCTTCTTATCAGGCGTATCCAAGAGCAATTTAAAGCAAAGTCAGGAAAATCAGGGTAAGCTATGTTACAACGTGTTTCATGGTTGATTGTTTCTAGAGTAAATTATTACCTATTCCTGGGGTTTTTGAATGTGATTATAGGCTAATACTTAATGTTTGAAAACCTATACCTTAGTCCCATGACTCTTGGTGACCTTTGTTTCATTAAAACATCTCTTGTTATTTTTTAATCCCCGATGGGCCACTTGGCAATCTAAAATCTTAGAGAAAAAACAAGATAGTGGGGTTTTCAAGAAAACCAAAGTGTTTTTACTCTCAATGGGAGACAAACGGTTTGGAGGGTAATGGCGGCTAGTTGTAATGCAGAGGATCCATTAACCAGGCTCGAATTGTGGTGAGGGGTTTGTGGGACTGGAGGATGGTTTAATCTTTGCCTGATTTGGATAATTTTGACCTTCTCCTTCTCTCGTGCTTGCGCTTGCTAAATCTTGGGTAAATTAGTTAACTGTGATAGAATTAGCCAACAGAGGGCACGGTAAATTTCTTATGTAAACTAATATCTATGATATGGTAATAAACAGAGAATGATTATCATATACCTTACTCTGAAGGGACAGTTTTCTTCATCTGGCTGCGTTCTTTTTTCCAATTTGGGCTGTGTCAATCTTACCTGAGCTGTCACAAATTATAAAAGACATGTTAGTTACATTGCAGTCCTTGTATAAAAAAATAATAGTTTGATTCTCATGTTGCAGGTCTATTTATCATGTTGTAACAGATGCAGCAATTCTGAGGTTTATGGTTGAGGTCTGCTGGGGTCCCATGCTTGCTGCATTTAGCGTGACTCTTGATCAGAGTGATGATAGGCTTGCTACTTCTCAGTGCTTACAGGGGTTTCAATGTGCTGTGCATGTTACTGCAGTCATGGGCATGCAGACCCAGAGAGATGCTTTTGTTACATCTGTGGCAAAGTTTACGTACCTCCACTGTGCTGCAGATATGAAGCTAAAAAATGTAGATGCTGTGAAGGTGAGCATTTTTAATGTGATCTCCAGATCATTATCAAGAGCTGGATTCCCGAACCAGAACCACCACCACACACACGCACAACCCTGAAGAAATTTTTTTCGTAACTGCATATAACTGGTCATACAGAAAGAGTGATGCCTTAAATGGATTGGATTGATCTAGTTACTTCAGTACAAGTCAAAAAGCTGCGCTGTATATTCATCAGGCTTCATGTATTTGATGTCAATTTCTGTACGAAGTCATTTACATTTTCTACTTGTTTATGCATCATCTTTTATTTCATGCAGGCAATAATATCAATTGCCATTGAAGATGGCAACAATCTTCAGGATGCTTGGGAGCATATCTTAACTTGCCTCTCCCGTGTTGAGCATCTGCAACTGCTTGGAGAAGGTGCACCACCTGATGCCTCTTATTTGACTCCATCTAATGGTGAAACAGATGAAAAAGCACTGAAGTCAATGGGTTATCCTTCTCTAAAGAAAAAGGGAACTCTCCAGAATCCAGCCGTAATGGCTGTTGTTAGAGGGGGTTCATATGATAGCACCACTGTTGGAGCCAATTCTCCTGGACTTGTAACTCCAGGGCAAATTATTAACCTCATTTCAAATTTGAATTTGCTCGACCAGATTGGGAATTTTGAATTGAACCATGTGTTTGCTAATAGCCAAAGGTTGAACAGTGAAGCAATAGTAGCTTTTGTGAAAGCTCTTTGCAAAGTTTCAATATCTGAGTTGCAGTCTCCAACAGATCCTCGTGTGTTTAGCCTCACAAAAATCGTAGAAATTGCGTAAGAACTTTCTCCCTTTCCTTTTGAGTATTTTATTGCCACGTGAAGTTCCATGAGGATCTGTATGAAAGACATTATGGCTTTTTCCTTTTGCAGGCATTATAATATGAACCGCATCAGATTAGTTTGGTCCCGCATATGGAATGTTCTTTCTGATTTTTTTGTATCAGTTGGCTTGTCAGAAAATCTCTCTGTTGCAATTTTTGTGATGGATTCTCTTAGACAACTTGCTATGAAATTTTTAGAGCGTGAGGAGTTGGCAAATTACAACTTCCAGAATGAATTTTTGAGGCCATTTGTGATTGTTATGCAGAAAAGCAGCTCTACAGAGATCAGGGAATTAATAGTTAGGTGTATTTCGCAGATGGTCCTTAGTCGTGTCAGTAATGTGAAATCTGGGTGGAAAAGTGTTTTTATGGTATGGTAGCATTTGTTTTTATTTTCTAAATTGTCTAATTCTTTTAACTTTTAAAATGCTTGATCGGAGGGCAATTCTTTTTTCTAATTGTTCCATTGATGCCATGATATTCTTTTCTCAGGTTTTTACTGTTGCTGCATCTGACGAGCGGAAGAATGTTGTCCTGTTGGCTTTTGAGACAATGGAAAAAATAGTCCGGGAATATTTTCCTTATATAACTGAGACAGAGAGGACAACTTTCACTGACTGTGTTAGATGCCTCACCACCTTCACAAATAGCAGGTTTGATAGTGATGTGAGCCTCAATGCAATTGCATTTCTCCGATTCTGTGCTCTGAAACTTGCAGATGGAGGACTTATTTGCAATGTAAAGAGCAGGGTTGATGATCTATCCATCCCAATAGTAGATGAGGTTGCTTTGGATGTAGAAAATCATAGCAACAAAGATGATCACGCGTCCTTTTGGATTCCTTTGCTAACAGGTAACCTTCTTTCAAGGAAAGACTTGCCATATGCTGCTTGACACTTCTGCATGCCAATAATGTCATGAAAATGTGAATGGCTGAGCTCAACATTCATTTTTGGCTCCCTTGCGTATAATTATATTATATAGCCAGCCATGTGCACAGAACACCTGCACCTTATTATGCTTTGAAGTTATCCCACCCCCACCACCACAACAAAAAAAGCATCCATGAATTTAGAAGTTACTGTTGTTGGATGTACATCCAGGAATTGTGTTCTTTATTTTTTTTCCTGCCATTGTGTTGTGTTCTTTCAACCCCACGTGACAATTCATGCATGTATTGATAAGTTTTTAAGCACCCTAGGTACAGATCATATGAAAATGAATTATGCGACATACCCTTTCAATTGCTCCTCATTACATGTAGGGAAATGGGAATAAGCTGATCTTATTTATAACCATCAAGCAGAAGATGGGAGGGCAGCTATCTTGTTTGTGCATGAATAGATACACGAATCTGCTGTTTGGACGCATAACTCATATTTTATGAAGAATTGCAGGCCTCTTCTGTTGTAAGTTCTAAATGTCTCATCATTACGGTTGCAGGGTTATCAAAATTAGCATCTGATCCCAGATCAGCTATTCGAAAGAGTGCTCTAGAAGTCTTATTTAACATTCTCAATGACCACGGCCATCTTTTTTCACGCTCATTTTGGATCACTGTTTTCAATTCTGTTATTTTCCCCATATTCAGTGGTGTCAGTGACAAGAAAGATGTTAAAGATCAGGATTCGTCAACTTCAGCATCGCCTCATACAGAAAGAAGTACATGGGATTCTGAAACTTCTGCTGTTGCTGTCCAGTGTCTGGTAGACCTATTTGTCAGCTTTTTCGATGTGATTAGGTCTCAACTACAAAGCATAGTATCTATATTGATGGGATTTGTTAGGAGTCCTGTTAAGGGTCCTGCTAGCACTGGGGTTGCTTCACTGTTGTGTTTAGCACGTGAACTGGGCAGCAGGATTTCAGAAGATGAATGGAGAGAGATTTTTCTAGCGCTGAAAGAGGCTGCTGCATCATTGTTACCAGGTTTCATGAAGGTCTTAAGAATCATGGATGACATTGAGATGCCCGAAAGCCCTAACCTTTATGCGGATGTGGATGTGCCTTCTGATCATGGCTTCACAAATGATGATCTTCCGGATGACAATCTGCAAACTGCAGCATATGTGATCTCAAGAGTGAAGAGTCATATTGCTGTGCAGCTACTTATTGTGCAGGTTCTCTCTCTCTCTCACTCTCGCACTCTTACACACACAGACAAAAAACTTGCCTGTGTACAAATTATGCTTTTGCACTCTACATTTGATGTCCATGCATCCATGTACGCATTGCAAAAAATATATATCTCACGTCAAAAGGTTAAAAATACACGATGCATATTTGTGTGTGTGTGTGTGTGGAAAGAGAGACGTAGTTACCCAATTTTCTGAAAGATGCCAATGATCAGCATGCAACTTTAATCTTCATGAATTTTACTGGCTCTGGTAGAAATTTCCCTTTTGTTTATTTTTTTTTCTCTTTTTTCTGTTAATGTTATTATTTTAGATGTTTTGGTATAAACTGCATGCTTTGTTCGTCCAGGGCTATAACTAGGGATGTTCACGGTCCGGTTTTGGCCCAAAAAACCAACTGAACCGGTAGTTGTTATTTTTGAAAAATTACACCCCATACCGAACTGAAAACTGGTTCAAACCGAACCAAGTTGACTCACCCCTCTTGGACTTCCGGTCATCTTCTCTCCCCCATTGGTCGAGCCTTTAATTAACCATTGACCTCTCAGCGATCTGTATCTTGTTCCATCGATCGTAAGTGACGGGCTCTTTTCTCATTTGGTAGAACAAAGCGAGAAGGGCTTTAGCCTAGCTTCTATCAGAAGCTTGTTGCTTCAACCTGGCCTGTCTGCCCAACAGAGAGCAGAATGAAAGGCCTTTGGATGGGAGATTTGAAGCCAGGGTTCATCTTGCAAGTGTTAAGCTTACATGAAATAATTAGGTAAATCACAGGAAGGCAAGAGAGAGAGAGAGAGAGAAAGAGGGTAGGGGGTGGCGGCTGAAACGAAAATTAAAAAAGGAAAAAAAAGTTGTCTTAGGTTCAGTTAAGTTTCTATTTATACCCCTTTTATTTTTAGTTGGGTCAAATTCAGTTGAACCCGTTCAATTGGTTTCAGCTTTGTGAAATCAAAACCGAACTGGACCGAGTGATTTTTTCTGTTTTTAAATCGGTTTCCTCGGTTTTTTTATTTTGGTTTGGTTTTTTCGATTATTTTTTCTCAATTTTCTTGGTTAGTTATTTTGAACACCCCTAGCTATAACTGTTAATATATCATATCTTGTAGAAGTACCGAAAGATGGGAATTTTACAACTTCTTCACAAGATTCCCTATTGTATCCTGTCTTCTTTCTAAAACTCAGTATTGTCTGACATTTATTATTTTTTTTGCTTTGGTGGCATTTTACTTGCCATTATTTTGCAAACAGCCCTTCGCAGTCACTGCCATTTAGATTTCACCAACAGTGTGGTAGACTGGTAGCCTGACCCGTGGACTGTTTTTCATGCACAAAGATCACAGTAGACCATCGGTTATATTAATTTTATTTTTATTTTTATTTTTTTATCATATCAGGTTGTAAGTGATTTATACAAAGCGAACCGGCAATTCTTGTCAGCAGCCAATGTCAGAATCCTTGTTGATATATTTACCTCAATAGCATCACATGCCCACCAACTGAATTCCGAGACAAACCTGCTGAAGAAACTGCAGAAAGGATGCTCTATAGCGGGGATCTCTGATCCTCCAATGGTGCATTTTGAGAATGAGTCCTACGAGAATTACCTTGACTTCCTCCAAGATTTGCTCAATGATAATCCATCCATGTCCGAGGCGTTGAGCATAGAAGAGCAACTCGCAGCGGTGTGTGAAGAGATATTGCAGATTTATCTGAACTGTACTGCTGGGTCGCAGGCTGTGCAGCAAAACAAGACGGTGATGCACTGGAATCTTCCTTTAGGTTCGGCCAAGAAGGAAGAGGTGGCTGCAAGGACGAGTTTGCTTTTGTCAGCTTTGCGGGTACTGAATGATTTAGAAAGGGATTCCTTTAGGGGCCATGCCCGACAATTCTTTCCTTTGTTGGTAGATCTTGTACGGTGTGAGCATAACTCAGGAGAAGTTCAGCGTATTCTAAGCAATATTTTCCTATCATGTATAGGCCCCATTATAATGTGATGACGAATCATTATGGTGCTTGCACGCTAATGTATGCCGTCGTCGTCATCAAATCACAGTTTTGATCTCTCTAACAAATCTATAATGATATTCTTTTTTTTTTCTTTTATATATAATTTTTTTGTTATGGTTTTAGTGGATAAATATTAAATTAATTTTTTTGTAGTGTTGCATGGAGGATTTGATGAGCTGTTGTATTTTTCTTAAAGAATTATTTTTAAAATAACTGAAGGACAGAAAACGGGCATTGTCAACACGATCGGCTTAACAAGTTGCTCATGAGATCTTGTTCCTCTATTTTCCCAGCCGCGCCATCCTTACTGTGCACTTCTCTCGAGTGGTTGGATGCTCTGGTGTCACTGAATACAACAAGTGCAAGGGTGGTTTGACAGATTCCGCGAGCGGATTAAATTATTATTATTGTTGTTGTTGTCCAGAATCGACGTCCGAGTTCCAAAATAAATAAATAAATAGAATTAGGGAATGAAAAATGTGATCACTGTGGGCCCTGTAATCTAGCTATTTTTGGGATCTGTTGGGGATTGCAATCTCTTTGGCAATGTTTTTGTTTTTCATGTAATGATGATGTAAGGAGTGATTAATAAATAAATAATGTTTTAATATATTTTGAAGCAAGATAAATAAATGAAAAACCCTAGAAGAAGAATAGGAAATTAACACGCTATTCCGAAATTAACACGATAGAAGTGGTCGAAGAATGAAGCGGGGAAGGTCAAGTCAGTAGTTAACGAGTGACTGCCTGCCTGCTTGAGTTGAGGTAGTGGGAATGCCTTTAATTTGGTATTCAAACAAATTGACTAGAAAAGCTAGCAGGAACTTTAATCGATGGTCATTGGTCTCCATGTATATATATATATATATATATATATATATATATATATATTTAAGTCGTTGTTGACCTACTTACTTTCTTATTGTATGGTAAGTACTACAAGAAGAGAACAACGCGTGTAGACGTGGTAATATATACATGGAGAAATTAGGAGGAGATAACTTAATTCATCAAGTTTTAAATTTGATTTTTAGAAATTATTAGGTTAAATTTTATAAATTTTAGGATTACTAGAGATTTACACGGTCGTTAGTTTTAGAATCAATAGAATTGATTAAGATACACGTAAGCTGGTCTAAACATCCATATTAATCTAAAAATAAAAAAAATTACTTGAAATTTTAACCGCGATCATGCATGCAGCTAGCTAGCTAGGTCAGATTCAAACACGGAGTTCTACCATCTTCATTCTCAATCTCATGTACCAGACCAGAGTTGCAAATTAAAAAACCAACTGCTCTTTTCTAATTATTAACAGTATCAAATAGTTTAGGTCCTGTTTTTACTTTTATTTATTCATTCATGGTTTTGACATGTTTTGTTCCTGGCATGTCAAATTGATATTATTTTATCGGTGCAGTATGCATGGATGTAACTACTATGACTATCGAACAAATCAATGGCCGCCATTATTTAACACGATCATCCGTAGTTATCTCATCGCCACTGAAATGCCGGTCTTCATCCTCCACTGCAGTACTATACGCATTTGTCCACCTTTTTTTTTTTTTTATAGACAACGGAACAATTCCTCCATCTTGTCATTTGGATTTATTTATTTATTCTACAAAAGATCGCATACTTCCGGTATCCAAGACCATGAAAAAACAAATACGTACCGAGTCCATGGGATAGCGCTGCGTGCAATGCATGCATCAACCGCCTCCCATATCCAAGTCTCACGGCAAGAAAACGGATGATGAGAATAATTACAGAACAATCAATTAACATGGCGCCTCCCATATGCTTAATTATTATAAGAGGATGCAGAATATCAAGCACCTAGCTAGGATGTGGCATATATACGAGGAAATACTACACAATCGATCTTAATCAATCAATGGATTTGAACATGCTTAATTAAATCCAAAGAGATGTATACATAGGAATTAAGATATTGGGGATGCCGCGGGGATTGCATGCATTTTATGTTTTAATTCCTTCGACTTTACAAGAGAGAAGGGCATGCAAGCATGATCTATATCATGGACTTAATTTGTGGGAGGATTAAGGTCGTCGATCATGAGGAGCCAGCCAGTGATGGAAGAAAGAAGGAGCAAGAGTGAAATCACAGTAGGAGAGATCATTTTCCATCAAGCACCAGTACTGATTATTACCGTCAACTGGAAAGAGCTTAATCACTAGAATGTAGTGGTCATGGTCGCATTTTGTAATAATATAATCAACTTGGATACATGCATGGATCCAACCTCTCTAATTAATTTGCGAAATATACATGACATGGGGTTGTGCAATTTGTAGGGTGGTGGCAGACTTCTTCAGGGTTTTATTCCTCATCGAATCTGCAATCTGCGTGTCGTTCTCATTTGCCGTCTTGGGGTTAATATCATTTGATTGCTAGTTGTTAGGAACAAGCAATCCTGTTTTTCCTCTGTGCTTAATGACCAGACTCTCTGTTAATTACACCCCAGAGCATATAGATCCACGTACCCGATTGATGAAGAATTGAGTGCTCAATATTATGGCATCCAGTAAGAGCTCAGACGAATTGACCCTCGCAAGTAGTACTGATCATAACCTGGATAGAGCTCACGATCATAGCAGCAAAAGTTACATGCATAATGTGATGAGAAGAGCTTTGACGATGTCTATTTTTCACCATTGAATTAGGTGATCTGAATTGGTGTGTGTGCGCGTGTCAAAATATTAAATTAATATTATTTTTAGATATCAAGATAATAATATATATATTAAATAAATTGATCTGAATTTTAGAATTTAACACCCAGACGTCTATGAAATCTAGCTACTGTTTTTAATAATAATATCTACCAAGTCTAAAGGCATTAAATAATTGTTTTTTCTCCGTTGAACTTTCTCCTACTACTTGCCTCACGAATAAGAAGGCAATAATTAATAGAGAGAATCCGTTTGGGATCAGTACGTACCACTATACATCACGAGCAACATAACATGCTCACCCTTTCCTAGCATGCATGCATGGTGTGGCCTTGAAGAATAGTCTACAGAGAAAAGATGGGTCACTAACAAGCATTCATTCGGAGGGGAACAAGTTTTAATTATTACTCAATGCTTTTCCATGGGAAATTACCAATCCTTTGCGAGAATGCTTAATCCCTCCCCATCGGTCCTGTTTTGTTGGATAAAATGCAAGCTGTAATATATCAGGACGTCTCAAGTAACAGCCAGCAGCAAATTAAACTAGCTAGGGCTCATTTGATCTCTAAAATTCCGTTGCATGGACGCACGTACTTAGACACGGCTTTTATCTGTTTCGTGTGTTGAATGAATATATATATATATATATATATATATATAGATTCCAGGAAGAAAAACAAAATTTGGCATCTTTAATTGTACCACCAACCTCCCTCTATCGATCCATGGTTAAAACAAACACGAGCGTTGAAGAATATCGTGGAGTACCCCTCCGATATTTATGAATAGAGAGAAGATGGGTGAATAAAGACAAGAAGGGAGAGGTTTGGTCCAAGAGAGTGGTAAGGCAACGGCAGCCTACAAACGGTACTGTCCCATAAAATCAAGAAGCAGCTGCGAAACATACAAGAAACAAGCACCCACTTCGCTAGCTAGGATATTACCTATCTAGCTAGCTTTGACTCATGCAATGGAATATTGGGACCTTGTCTTGTCCTCCTTTACCACATGCAAATTCCCTTCTTAATTACTTTACTGCATGTTGTCTTTTTTTATATCAGCGTGATGCGTTAGGATAGATATTAATCCAAAAGTCACCACCAGTAGTTGTATATATATGCCCGCTTCTACTCCATCGCTTCATCATCCATCCAGACCCAACACACAACACTAACAAACTCCCTCTATTCTCTGCCTTTCTCATTTCTCGATCCGCCGCTCGGTTCTTCCCTCCTCTATTCGCCGCCGCTGCCGCCATAATGGAGGGGACTCGTCGGCGATCGACCACCACCACCAAGCCCTTTCGTAAATTAACTGATCACGACGAAAGTAGTGCATTGACTGGCCCAAAAGCATCCGATGCATTACCCCTTCCTCTATATATAACCAACGCTCTCTTCTTCACCGTTTTCTTCTCCGTTGTTTATTTCTTGCTTACTCGTTGGCGTGAGAAGATTCGCAATTCTACTCCTCTTCATCTTGTCACACTCTCCGACATCGTTGCTATTTTTGCCTTTGTTGCTTCTTTCATTTATATGCTTGGTTTCTTCGGCATCGACTTCGTTCAGTCCCTTATCCTCCGTCCTTCTTCTGATGTCTGGGCTGCCGAAGACGACGACGAAGATGAAGAAGATCTTCTCAAAGAAGATGCCCGCAAAGTTCCCTGCGGACAGGCTCTTGATTGCACTGCACCACCACAAAAACTCGCCGTGGTTCCTTCTCCTCCCCTCAAGCCTAAGGTTGTTGATGAAATCCCATTTCCAACCACTTTAAATGAAGAAGATGAGGAGATTATCAACTCTGTGGTGGCTGGAAAAACCCCGTCATATTCACTCGAGTCTAAATTGGGTGATTGCAAGCGTGCTGCGGCAATAAGGCGTGAGGCTTTGCAGAGGATTACTTGCAAGTCTTTATCTGGATTGCCCTTGGAGGGTTTTGATTACGAGTCTATTTTGGGGCAGTGCTGTGAGATGCCAGTAGGGTATGTGCAGATTCCTGTAGGAATTGCTGGGCCTTTGTTGCTTGATGACAAGGAGTACTCCGTTCCAATGGCCACAACTGAAGGCTGCTTGGTGGCTAGTACGAATAGGGGTTGTAAAGCGATTCATTTATCTGGTGGTGCTACAAGTGTGTTGTTGAGAGATGCCATGACTAGAGCACCTGTTGTGAGGTTTGGAACTGCTAAAAGAGCTGCTCAATTGAAGTTCTACTTGGAGGATCCTGCCAATTTTGAGGTTGTGTCCACGGCTTTTAACAAATCTAGCAGATTTGGTAGACTTCAGAACATTAAGTGCGCTCTTGCTGGCAAGAATCTCTACATGAGATTCTCCTGCAGCACTGGTGATGCTATGGGCATGAACATGGTTTCTAAAGGTGTTCAGAATGTTTTGGACTTTCTCCAGAAAGATTTCCCTGATATGGACGTTCTTGGCATCTCTGGTACGCTAGCTAGCTTCTTTTCTTGATTCTATGATCATGTTTTGTTCAGTTGTTATTTTTATTGAAACTGATGTCTATATATATATATATATATATATATATATATATGATGATATCATGCTCTTTATCAGGAAACTACTGTTCTGATAAGAAGCCTTCCGCTGTCAACTGGATTGAAGGAAGAGGCAAGTCAGTAGTGTGCGAGGCAATCATCAAGGGTGATGTAGTGAGGAAAGTGTTGAAGACTAACGTGGGGGCCTTGGTAGAGCTTAATATGCTCAAGAACCTTACTGGTTCTGCCATGGCTGGAGCTCTCGGTGGCTTCAACGCTCAAGCTAGTAACATTGTCTCTGCTATTTATATTGCCACTGGCCAAGATCCTGCGCAGAACGTAGAGAGTTCTCACTGCATTACCATGATGGAACCTCTTAATGGCGGAGAGGATCTTCATGTCTCAGTGACTATGCCTTCCATTGAGGTAATTCACATTGATAATTCCTATCTTACTCGCTTGTGCTCTTTAAATCAGACATGGCAATTGAAATTGTTAGATGGTTGTCGGATGTTGTGGTTGGTATCTAATTTGCTTATATAACGTTTCATTTCAGGTTGGTACAGTTGGAGGAGGTACCCAGCTCGCATCCCAGTCAGCATGCTTGAACCTGCTCGGGGTGAAGGGTGCTAGCAAAGAGACACCGGGAGCAAACGCAAGGCTTCTGGCCTCCATTGTAGCTGGTTCTGTTCTCGCTGCAGAGCTCTCCCTCATGTCCGCTATTGCAGCTGGACAACTTGTCAGTAGCCACATGAAGTTTAACCGGTCAAAGAAAGATGTTTCCAAGGTTTCTTCGTAAAATGTACATTTGAGGGCTCGATAGAGGCAATTAAGAATGCCCTGGGACGGTGCAGAGATCCATAAGACGAGTCATATGATGAACTGTCGATTAGGCAGTTCAGAAGACAGAGAGAAAGAGAGAGGATAGGAAAGGAAACAGAATAAAAGGATATCAGCATAGAAAATGTTATTGTGTATTCTCTTTCGTTCTTTCTTTCTGTTGTTATTTTTTTCTTTTAAGAAATATATTCTGCAATTTGTGTAAAATTATCCAAACATTTACAGCTATTTTCTTCTTGTTCATGAAAGATTCTACAGCCCGTTAAATACTTGAATCTCATCTCCTGTTTCTTTAGTCCATACACTGTATATTCTTTGTGATTTGATATCCACATCACAGAATACATAACAACAACCTTCTTTTAGGTTTGCACCAAGTGATTTTTCTTTAACTTTTTTATAAGATGTTTATTAATTTTTAATAATCTAAGTTTATGAAGTGTTATTTTTTTAATTTTATCTTTATTTTTTTATGTTTTTATTTGAGTTATTTTTTATTTTAATTTAACCTTCTAATCCAAACAATTTAGTTCTCTTTAGTTTATTTTTTTATTTTTATTTTCATCTTTATTTTTTTAATTATTATTTTTTATTTTATATTATTTTTTCTTCTATTATGCTCTTTAGTGTTTATTGACTCTGTCTAAATTTTTTATCCAACATCTTTCCTCATAAAACATTATGGGTTGCTCTAGTGTTTCTCTACATTGTTTTTTTTTCTTGAATTATTTTTTCCTTTTCCTTTCCTTTTCATTTTTTTTTGTTATCATTTTTTAAAAAATTATTTTTATCGATTTTATTTTTAAATATTAAGATAGTTGAGAATTTAACTTTGTAATTTTTTTTTATCTTTCAATAAGATTAGTGTAATTTGCAGGTTTGTCAAGGTAACCCAAGTTGTTCCAATTTATAAATTTGGTGGGTTTTTTTTTTTAAAAAAAATTGAAGTTAGCTTTTTTATAGTCTATTTGTTTTTCTCATGTTGTTAAAAAAATAGTTTTAAAGAAAAATCATGTTATTAGACTTTATGAAGTAACAAAAATTAAAGGAAGTGGGGAAAGTCATTATACACCTAACAAAAATTTGTAATCTACAATGTTTTTTTTTTTTGAATTTTTCTTATGATTTTTTTTTCAAATCTATTTTTGTTGATTTTATCTTTTAAAATTGAGATTGTTGAAAATTTAGCTTCGCAATTTGCTTTTTTTTTTTGTCTTTATATAAGGTTAACATGGATTACGGGTGTGCCAAAGTAACCTAAGTTGTCCTGATTTACGAGTTTGGTGGGTTTTCTTTTTTTTAATTGAACTTGACTTTTTATTATCTATTTTTTTCTCATATAGTTAAAAAAATAGTTTTAGAAAAAAATCATGTTATTAAATTTTATAAAGTAACAAAAATTAAAGGATGTAAGAAAACAACTGTTCACCCACACACATTATATTGTAAATAACAATAGTAATCAATAGTGTTTTGTTTTTTTTTTCTTTTTTGCTTTTTTGTTTTTTAAATTTTGATATGATTTTTTTTCAAATTGTTTTTTTATTGATTTCATCTTTTAATATTGCCATCGTACAGAATTTGACTTCATAATTTATTTCTTTTTATTTTACCTTTCTATAAGGTTAACATAGTTTGTCAGGGTAACCCAGGTTACCATTATTTACGAGTTTGGTGGGGGTGTTTGTTTATTTTAACTTTTGTTATCATTTATTTTTCTCTTTTATAGTTAAAAAAATAATTTCAGAAAAAAATTATGTTATTAGATTTTATAAAATCCTCGAACCTATTCACATGTTTGGGTGGTTGACTTGGTTTGTTGATCTAGCAAGTTTAACTTTTTTAAATTACTTTGTTTTTCATCCTAAGATACTGGGTTAATTGAGAATTCAGTTTCATAATTGATTTTGTTTTGCTTTTTATAAGGTTATCGTGATCTAAAAAAAAACCTCGGTTTGGGGTTAGTGTTTGATTTTGTAATCATCTATTTTTGTTATCATATAGTTAAATAAAAAATAGTTAAAAAAATAAATTATAATCACAATGAATTCCATAACTCAGTTCACAGGTTAGGCGATTAGGCATACTAGCCTAACTTATCAAATTCATAGGTTTAACGAGTTTACCCACTGATAGGATATGTTTTTTTTTTTGTAAAATTATTCTTTTTAATTTCATTATTTAATATTGGATTGGTTGAGAAATAGACTGCATTATTAATGTTTGTTTTTTTTTTAGGGATAATTGTCTCAAATAAGTGTTTATATTTTAGGTTGGTGTTTGATTTTGTAAGTATCTGTTTTTATTATATAATTAAATAAATAAATTTATAAAAAAATTTAATAAACCTTATAGAATCCATGACCCGGGTTGTGAGAGGTCCAACATCAATCTAATCTGTTATTATCTTAATATTTTTTTTGAATTATCATCTTGAAATTTTTTAAAAGCTAAGTTATATTTTTATTGATTATTAAATTTGTATTTAAATCTATAAAATTAATTAATTGAAATGAAGCGAGCTCTCACACGGTTCAAAATTAACCTAGATTAATTTAATAACACCATGGAAAATTCTCGATATTTTTGACATCTTATTTACATTTATATATAATAATAGGATACAGATGGTTTCCTATATATGACGTGAAGTTTGGCAAGTGGAGGTGTACCCCCCTGTTCTTGTTGTGGGCTGAGGTCAGAGTCATTTTCGTTGTAGTCAATTTATTACAACACTACAAAGCAGTTTGGTAAAAGGTCACACACAAAGAGGAAAGACAGAGTAAAATTAATAACGACCATGGAATCAGGACAGGAAATATACAAGTGTGTGCATCCATCCATCCATCCGAGTGGAAATATAAAGCGAAGAAAAGGGATTGGAAAAATGGGTACAGAAACAAGGAGAGCAAAGATAAAGATAAGATAAATATGGCTGTTTTTGAAAAAAATTAATATTTAAAATTTATTTTTTTATTTTTTAATTAATATTTTTAGTTCATTTTTATGTATTAAAAATTATTTTTAAAAAATAAAAATATTATTTTAATATATTTTTAAATAAAAAAACATTTTAAAAACATATACTCCCACGGCGCTAGAATATTTGTCAATCTTGGCAGCAGGCTGTGAAGTTGACTTGATCAAAAGCGAGGAATCATTTGACCTGGACCAGTCGCCATTCTTCCCGGTAAAAACAAGAAAGAAGAAGAGACAGTTAAGAGGCACTTCGTGTGGAATAATCTATTATTGGATCCCTGATTATCATGATCTCCCTGCTATATATATATATATATATATATATTAATACTCTAAACCCTAAATCTAAAATATCTTGCTGGGCTGGGCTTGTAGAGGGCCTCCACGTCGCTGGTTTGAATCTATGTTTGAGCCGAATAAAATTGGGCCTTGTCTGCATTTGTGAGGCCTTTTGTGATGGGCTTTAATGTCTCAGTTCATGCTCCGTTTCGTGGGCCTCAGCTTGTATGTGTCTACCCGAAGAAGAACGCAAACGAACGATGCACTAAGTAATCAATTAATCAAGGAGCTCTAAAAGGCAATTACTTTACATTCTGGGATATCTGGGTATAGAGAGTGGTAGCCCATCATCTATGATTTCATTTCATTTGATTGTGCAAGGCATCATCTCTATTATTATTATTATTATTATTGTGCCTGTGCGTGGACTGAGTGGAATGATGATATATATATTCGGTCGTCTTCTGCTCCTTCTTCATGGATTTCTAGTCTTTGATCTCATGTGTCACGTCGGATTCTGATCTTCTCTTAACGTTAATGGTCAAATAAAATAAACCCTAAGTACTTGCATCCACGCAAACACAGCTACAGAATTATTCTGTTCTTGATAATCGATCCATTATATAATTTGCTTCACGAAACAGAATCGATATTGGTTATAATTTGTTAAATCATCCATATATATATATATATATATATATATATATATATATATATATATATATCCATTACTACAACCCATGGAAATTAAGAAACTCCATCCCGCGCGTAATTATCTTTAGTATAATTAAGATTGAAGAAAGTGGGAAAATAATAAATACTCAATGAAAATAGGATGCACTGGTATATTCAATTTTTGTGTATTATTATTGCTGCACAGAATACTAATTAAAATCATTTTTTTGGGTAAAAATCAGGCTAAACACACAAAAAAAACTATATTAAATAAGAAAGAGTGGATCCAATAAGAACATAATATAAAATAAAAAAATAACTCTAACGGCGGGTCCTAAATAACCCAATTGTCTCTATTCATTGGATTTCTAGTAGACCATAATTTATTTAGCTATAACTATTGTTGATTTCAGAATGAAAGTAAAAAAGAATCATTATGAGCTTCGTGATAGGATTGCCTAGGAGTCAGAAGGTTCTGATTTGATATGAGTGATTGTCGACATGTTGACAAAATTAACCAATTTTCTACCAGTTAAGATTACCTATGAGTATGCAAAGTTGGTCGAAATGTTTATTAGCAAGATTGTGTGATTGCATGAAGTGCTAATCTCAATAGTTTCGGATAGAGGTGTGCAGTTTACATTGCGATTTTGGATGAAGTTTCAAGAAGCTATGGGTACTAAAATACAGTTGAGTAAAACTTTTCACCGTTAAATAGATGGTCAGTCTGAGAGGACTATTCAAATCTTGAAGTAAGTTCCTACCATTAGTGAGATTTGCTTACAACAATAGTTATTAGGTTAGGATATAAATGATGCCTTATAAGACTTTGTATGGTTGAAAGTGTAGATTGCCGGTCTGTTGGTTTGAGGTTGGTGAGAAAAGGCTTATGAGACCATAGTTGATGCAGATTACTTTAGAGAATATAAAAAGTGATCAGGAAGAAACTTTAGACAGCTTAGAGTACAAAAGACTTATGCGAATAAAAAGAGGCATGGCTTAGAGTTTTCTGTGGATGATTGTGTATTTTTAAAGGTATTATTGACCAAGAAAGTGTTTAGGTTTGGGAAGAAAGACAAGTAAAGTCATTGATTTATTGGACCGTATGATATTCTAGAGAGGATTGTAACAGTTGACTATAGATTAGCACTGTTACCGAACTTGTCTGCTATACATCCGATATTTCATATTTCTATGCTACAGAAGTACATGTCGGATGCATCCCATGTGTTAAAGGTTCAACTAATTGAGTTTAAAGATGATATGACCTACGAGGTGCAACTAGAAACTATAGTGAACCAATAAGTGAGGAAGCTTAGATTAGAGGATATAGCTTCAGTGAAGATGAAGTGGAAAGGCCATTCACGTGAGGAAGTGACATGAGAGCTCAAGGATAAGATACATGAGGAGTATCCTCATCTTTTTTATAGTCTCGGCAAATGTTTAGCTTTTTATCAAGTTTTGAGGATAAAACTTTTATAAGGATAGGAGATTGTAATATTTTAATATAAAAGAGAAAGAATTAATAGGAAAAGGTAACAATGCTCTTAAAGGGATAGTTATTAAGTATAAAAAAAAGGGGAATTGAGATAATTGCATATGAGTTGATAAATATAAATAGAAAAAAAATAAAAAAAGATCTGAAATTAAAGAGAGAGAGATAGAGAGAGAGAATCGGGAGGAGAGAAAATAAAGGATAAGAAGGTACAGAAAAAATAATAAAATTAAAAGAAATAAGTTGTTAAGGTAATTTTTATGCTTTAATATGCATACCAGTTGTTATTAGTTAAGATTTTGAATTTGTTGAAGATTAGGGTTTCAAAGATTATGTTTCGGGTTTAATTGATGAGTTGATTAAAATGTTATGGATTAATTGTTATGAGTAATTGTTTAATTGGTTGAATTTTAAATGATTTTGTTATGAATAATAATTTTAAGATTAATTGGTTTAATTGATGTGTTGGGTGTAAGAGTGTTGAGAAACCATGAAACATTCTTGTTAGAAATCTGGATAGTATGGTCTTGAGGTTGAAGATGATAAAATTTTAGTTTGGTTCCTTAATTTTAAAAATTTACAATTTAATCTTTGAGCTTTGGATAAATAGCAAATTGATCCTTGGAGCATAATTCAAGATTATGGACAGATTTGAGGATGAACAATGGGCAAAATTTCACTATAGTTATGAATTTATAATATTTGCAATTTGGTCTTCCAATTTGATAAAATTACAATTTACCACCTAAAAATCTGAGAAAATTACAGAATGGTCCCTACCTGGAATTTTATTTTTTTCAGATTGGTTTGATGAATAATTAAGATTTATTTGGTGAATTATTATCAAGTTTTATGATTTTTTTTATTCTGAATTAGATTTCGAGGAAATCGTTTGATTTTTGAGTTTTTAAGGGAAAACGATCGGTTTGGTTCATAAACATATAGAATTATGAGTTAGACCTTAAGTTAAGTGTATTAAATAGATTGTATATTATTTTTGAGTCATTTTTAGTATGCTTGATTTTGTGTTTAAATAATCTTGATATTTTACTTGTAAGACATTAGTAGGATTGCCTTCGGTATTTGCTTCCGTGTTGTTTCTACTTTTGAGTCAGATGAGTGAATAATTTTTTATTTGCTAAAAGATTAGTATAAATACTTGAATTATTAATATGAAATTGATAATGCTTCTTGGTAATTCTTATATTGTTATTTATTTATTATTTATGATTAAGCATGATCACTAATTGAAACTAAATCTTTAATATGAACCCTTATATACTTCTGAATTGATTGTTTCTTATTTGATTGATGTCATGAGTTGAGCATTGAGATATAAATCTGTTTGTTTGATTATGATATGAATTTATGGTATGCTAGTCAGAATACCCATACTAACAGGGCAATGTTAGTCTTTGTGCACATTATATCTGAACCCTAGGTGGCCGGGGGAGTCACCAACCTATGATGACTGATCATCTCACTGTACAGAGCGTCATGCTCATTGCATTTTGATTTTTTAACGAGCCTTACCTTATGATATTCTTGTTATGATCTATTTGAGAAACTTTCATGTAAGAACCTAAAGTCATATTTGTGCGTGCGTGTGTGTATTTCTAATTATTGTCTTATTTCGTGTGTATATATTGAATGTTATTAAGTCATTGAGCTGTTGAATTTACCATCTCATTATTTGTTTTTAAGGCTCATAGCTTGTTAATAGGTTATTTTTATTGGACTTTTAGAATCTGCTTTTTTGTTGTGATTAATATTTTTTTCTTTATGTAGTCTAGTTATGTTATCATATTGTGTAGAAATTTATATTGTTTAAATAGGTGAAAAAATTTGTATGTAAATTTATATTCACATAAATATAAAATTCAAATCGTGTGACAAGACACTGAAAATTAATTAATACTAGAGTGTGCTTGAGAGATATATAGGCTTGTTTCTTGGATGTTGGATTAAAAATGAATCACTGAGGCAATAATTAATAAATCCTTCACCAAACCAAATGGCTTGTCATAATTAATGATACACATATGACCTTGTAAACAAAACCCTAATTTACGATAAAATAAATACATGTAGTAGTAATTATATAAATGAACGTGGAAGAGAGAGGGGAGGGGGGGTGTGCTGAAGCGTGCCTGCACTACTACTTGCTTGCTATCCCTTCCTATTCCTTCATCCATAGTATTCAAATATAATATTTAGACTATGTCGCTGACAATAAATCCCACCTCCACCTCCTCTAGCTTCCGATTATTTTCTTATCATGCATATTCATCACTCCGACGTGCCTCCCACCCACCTTTAACCATGCATTAATCCTTGTTCAACCTAATAATTCCACCTTCAATTCCTTTACTCTCATCTCATATCTTTCTTTTCTGTCTTAATTCCCTTCAACTCATCGCACACTAATTAAGTAGGTACGTATAAGTTGTTAGCACGCAATTATAAAGGTATATAAATATGTATATATCCTCTTTCAAACCAATATATTCTCTCCAATCCAAGAGTTTAATTTCTTCTTCTCTTTGGCTTTTCATTTCTCTGGTGAGTTTTTCTATGATTACATACATTCATACAAGAAATTCATGATGATGATGAGGCGCAAATGTTGTTTTGGTGCGTTTTTATTGTGTCATCGATTAGGTTATTAGTCATGAAACATTAAACAAGCAAGCAGCAGCAGCAGCCTAATATTATTTAATTGGTTTTAATGGCATCTCTATCTTCCCAACCATCTAAGAAGGCCATACGTAGCCCAGTAAGCACTAACAACAGCAGTTCCCAGCAGGGAAATCGTGGTTCCAACAGCCAAACTGTCAAGTTCGCTAGACGAACTTCAAGCGGTCGCTATGTTAGTCTATCAAGAGATGACATTGATATTTCTGGAGAATTATCCGGTGGGGATTACATGAACTATACGGTGCAGATTCCTCTCACACCCGACAATCAGCCAATGGACACGTCCGTGGCAGTCAAGACCGAAGAGCAATACGTTTCCAATTCTCTTTTTACAGGCGGGTTCAATAGCGTTACGCGTGCCCATCTCATGGACAAGGTGATAGAATCGGAGGTGTCTCATCCTCAGATGGCGGGATCCAAGGGCTCTTCGTGTGCAATGCCTGCTTGTGATGGCATGATCATGAAGGATGAGAGAGGAAATGATGTCATACCTTGTGAATGCAGGTATAATTAATCACCAAGCATGCATGCATGTTTTGACATAATTACAGAAACATATTTAATTAATTAATTTTGCTTTGCAGGCTCAAAATTTGTAGGGATTGCTACATGGACGCCCAAAAAGAAACCGGTTTGTGTCCAGGTTGCAAGGAACAGTACAAGGTGGGTGACTACGATGATGAAATACCAAATTTTTCCAGTGGAGCGCTGCCATTGCCACCTCCAGGTAAAGGTGGTGATCACAATAACTTGACAATGATGAAGAGAAACCAAAATGGAGATTTCGATCACAACAGGTGGTTGTTTGAGACACAAGGTACTTACGGCTATGGGAATGCCTTTTGGCCCCAAGACGACATGTATGGTGATGATGGCGATGAAGAGTTTCCAGGCGGCGTCCTAGAAAATATGGATAAGCCTTGGAAGCCCCTCAGTCGCGAACAGCCAATCTCCCAAGCCGTTATCAGCCCTTACAGGTAACTTACATCTATCATTGTCTTGATTTTGGATAAATTCACTATAAACTGCTCTTATAATTAATAATTGCAACATTAATTGAAGACTAAAATGTCCCAGTTAATTTAGAGGAAACTAGTATGAACTGCTATAAAAAGGAGTTATTATAGAAACGGGGCAAGTGCTGTTCTGTGGTTTCTTACTGAGTTTGTAATGCAAGTGCAATCCCATAGTTATGATCACATACTAAATTGCTTCCGAAGGGTACCATCCAGCTTTCCGAGGCCTAAATAAAGCGCTGTCATCCGTGGTGGCAGCTGGAGAACTATATATTAGGATATGGAGTCTTTAGACTAAACACACGGGAAATAATCCATAAATCTTGGCATTTTCCATAACATTTCTGAATTATACAAATACAAATGAAAATGATAAAATGGTAAGCTAGTACAACATCTCCTCATGTATATATATATATATACATTTGCAGGTTGCTGATTTTAATTCGAATGGTGGTGCTGGCTTTCTTCTTGCATTGGCGAATAGTGAATCCAAATGATGATGCAAGATGGTTGTGGGGTATGTCAGTGGTTTGTGAAGTGTGGTTTGCTTTCTCGTGGATCCTGGATATAATTCCCAAACTTCATCCTATGAACCGGTCCACTGATCTTGAGGTCCTCCGTGACAAGTTTGACATGCCATCGCCTTCCAATCCCAGTGGCCGATCTGATCTCCCTGGTGTTGACCTCTTTGTGTCCACTGCTGATCCTGATAAAGAGCCACCACTTGTCACAGCCAACACTATCCTTTCCATTCTCTCTGTGGATTATCCTGTAGAGAAGGTGGCATGCTATATCTCAGATGATGGAGGTGCGCTCCTCACTTTTGAGGCAATGGCCGAGGCAGCAAGCTTTGCTGATTTGTGGGTTCCATTCTGTCGAAAACATAATATTGAGCCAAGAAATCCTGAAACCTACTTCAACCTAAAAGTTGATCCAACTAAGAACAAGAGCAGGCCTGATTTTGTCAAAGATAGAAGGAAGATGAAAAGGGAGTACGATGAATTCAAGGTGAGGATCAATGGACTTCCAGATTCTATAAGGAGGAGATCGGATGCTTTCAATGCAAGGGAGGAAATGAAGATGTTGAAGCACATAAGGGAGAGTGGAGGTGATCCTTTGGAGCCAATAAAGGTCCCGAAAGCTACATGGATGGCTGATGGCACCCATTGGCCTGGAACTTGGGCGTCCCCAGCTGCCGAACATTCCAAAGGTGACCATGCTGGAATTCTTCAGGTACTAAACTACTTCGTGATCATTTTGTATTTCCTCGATCAAAAACCTGTCTTCTAAATAATTTGACAATAATATATATGTATATAATGTTAATTTGTGATCATGTGGATGCAGGTGATGTTGAAGCCTCCTAGCCCTGACCCACTGATGGGAGGAACGGATGATAAGATGATAGACTTTACAGATGTGGATATACGTCTGCCTATGTTTGTGTACGTCTCACGAGAAAAGAGGCCAGGATATGACCATAACAAAAAAGCCGGTGCCATGAATGCTCTTGTAAGAGCATCTGCCGTTCTATCCAATGGTCCATTCATTCTCAACTTAGATTGCGATCACTACATCTACAACTGCAAAGCTATCAGGGAAGGAATGTGCTTCATGATGGACAGAGGAGGTGAAAATATCTGCTATATACAGTTCCCTCAGAGATTTGAAGGCATTGATCCTAATGATAGATATGCTAATCGCAATACTGTGTTTTTTGATGGAAACATGCGTGCCCTTGATGGTGTTCAGGTACTTGAGAATTAACGAAATAATTAAGTCTAATATATATAATTATTGCCATTTTTAATCACAAGAAAACACACATTAACAGCGATGGATTGATCTTACATGAGTCTATGCATTACAGGGCCCGGTTTATGTTGGAACGGGTTGCATGTTTAGAAGATTTGCTTTATACGGATTTGATCCACCCAATACAAACAAGACGGAGCAAAAGAAAGATTCAGAGACGCTTCCCTTAGCAACTTCCGAATTTGATCCTGATCTTGATTTCAATCTGCTACCCAAGCGGTTTGGGAATTCTACATTGCTGGCTGAATCTATTCCTATTGCCGAGTTCCAAGGCCGGCCGCTAGCTGATCATCCTGCTGTCAAGTATGGCCGTCCTCCTGGTGCTTTGAGGGTCCCTCGTGAACCACTTGATGCCACTACAGTTGCTGAAGCTGTGTCTGTCATTTCTTGCTGGTATCATAAACTTTTCATTTCATCAATGATCAATCAACTCTAGCTATCGATTACAACATTATCTGTGCCTGTGACTGTTTATTTTGTTCTCAACAACAAGAGATATATATAGATTACAAGATATTCACCTTCTATCTTATTATTATTTGCTGGTGTATATTAGGTATGAGGACAAGACTGAATGGGGGGACAGAGTGGGTTGGATTTATGGTTCAGTAACGGAAGATGTTGTGACAGGCTATAGAATGCACAACCGTGGCTGGCGCTCTGTCTATTGCATAACCAAGCGCGATGCATTTCGTGGCTCAGCTCCAATTAACCTTACTGACCGTCTTCACCAGGTGCTTCGTTGGGCAACTGGCTCTGTTGAGATTTTCTTCTCCAGAAACAATGCCTTTTTGGCCAGTAGGCGTCTCAAACTCCTCCAGCGCTTTGCTTATCTTAATGTTGGCATCTACCCATTCACCTCGATTTTCTTGATCGTCTATTGCTTTCTCCCTGCACTCTCACTTTTTTCCGGATACTTCATTGTCCAAACTCTGGACGTTGCATTTTTAATCTACTTGCTGCTCATAACTATTTGCCTCGTCGTTCTGGCTATTCTAGAGGTGAAATGGTCTGGTATAGAGTTGGAAGAGTGGTGGAGGAACGAACAGTTCTGGCTTATCTCTGGAACCAGTGCCCACTTTGCTGCTGTCATGCAAGGTCTTCTCAAGGTGATTGCAGGAATTGAGATATCTTTCACATTGACTTCCAAGTCTGCAGGAGATGAAGTTGACGATATCTATGCAGACTTGTATCTTGTAAAGTGGACATCTTTGATGATTATGCCCATTGTTATTGCCATGACAAACATAATTGCCATGGCCTTTGCTTTTATAAGGACGATTTATAGCACAGTTCCGCAGTGGAGTAAGTTTGTTGGTGGAGCTTTCTTTAGTTTCTGGGTGTTGGCTCATTTGTATCCTTTTGCCAAGGGCTTGATGGGGAGGAGAGGGAAGACCCCAACCATTGTGTTCGTTTGGTCTGGTCTCATTGCCATAATAATCTCTTTGCTATGGATTGCCATTAGCCCACAAAAGCCAAATGCAACAGCTGACGGAGTTGGGGGAGGGTTTCAGTTCCCTTGAGCGCCTCAGGTTGAGTGAACACCAGATGCAAGAATCCTAGATTACTGAACTGTACCACGTGCAAGATCCAAGTCGGTTCAAGAAACTAAAAGGTTTGAGATAGAACGAGATTTTGCACCTTTTGTATTTTCTTCATGTAATTTCCTAAAAGACTTGTCAACTAGGAAGGTCATAGGTAACCTGTAACGAAGGAATGGATGGATGCTGAAAAATCTGTAAACTTAAGGTCAAATATTGATGATAATCCCAGAAATATTTTCGCGAGAATTCAGTAGAAAAAAAAGCGTAGTTTTCTAATCCTCCATAACTCTGTCACCATGTGAATGAATCCATCCCTTTGCATGATGCAATTGTGATGATTTATGCTACTTAATTGCAGAATAAAGCAAGCGTAAATAAACTTGTCCATTTAGATCTCTAAGCGCAACTGTGAATGTGACTTAACAAATTACACTACAAAATCAGAGTTTTGACATCATCCTAAGAACTTTCTTTCATATCTTGGGAGCAAGATGACATGGAAATCTCTTCCCTGTGTGCTCAAGTGACAGCAAATCCGAATTCTACTGATCTGATGGCTCAAGTCACCTCCAATCCAGACTTTGGTGGTGGCGGTAGCGGAGGAGAGAAGAGAAGAGGAGGAGAGTGACTGCTCAACTGACTTGTAATTTGTTTTGTTAAGGTAAAAAAAAGGCAGCGCAGATCGTTGGCTGATGGCACTGTCTGGCAAACTGGCCCCCATGAAGTTATTTTATGGAGTATTTCATTCCATTAATTTGATAGTTTTTTTTGGGTTCAGGGTTTAGGCCTAGACGCATTCCATCCGTCCTGAGTAATTAAAAGGCCCATCATCACCCTTGCATTTGATCAAAAATAAATAATAAATCTCTACTCATCATCAAACAGCCCTTGTTCAAGGTTCAAGCTATAAAAATGGATAGCGCAGTAGAATAGCACATCCCTCCGTCTCCCTCCCTCCCTCCTAATTAATTAATCCCTTAATAAACCACCATTTCTCTCCTTTTCTTTCTTCTGCTACTCTTTTTTTTTTTTTTTTTTTTATCATCATACTTACTCTAAACGACAACAATAACAATTTCCTAATTACCAATCATCAATAACAATATAATAAAAAAGGTTCACAACTCTTTCCTTCTTCTAGGGTTTCCGAAACCCTAGAAAACTCCCCCTCCCTCCGTCCCTCCCTGTATTTCCCTTTCAAAACAGAAGAAAAGAAATAAAGTTGGAGCTGTTTCTGTTTCTGTATCCGTATCAGTATCAGTATCAATAGCAGTTTCTATGTGAGGGTCAGTTGTTTCCTTTTTTACCACTTGCTTCTGATTTCCTTATATTCTACTGCCACTACTTCATTTCTTTTTTTATTAAGTGGAGCAGACTGATATATGTACATGCCAGTTTAATTTTTATTACATTAAAAAAATAATTGAATTGAATTGGTGATGGAAAACGAGGTGCTTGAATTCGATATAGGTTTAGGAAGTGGTGCTGATGATGATGCTGTTGACATTGATATTGATGACGACTTGCCTTCCACTCCTCCCCTTCCTCTTCCTCTTCCCAGCTCCACCTCCACTCCTCCTACTCAAATTTACCTTCCTGAGGGTAATCTTTTGGATCTTGAGCCTTATGAGAGCATGGAATTCGAGTCTGAAGAGGCTGCCAAGGCCTTTTACAATTCTTATGCTAGACGTGTTGGCTTTAGTACCCGTGTCAGCTCGTCCCGCCGCTCTAGGCGTGATGGAGCTATTATTCAGAGACAATTTGTGTGTGCCAAAGAGGGTTTTAGGAATTTGAATGAGAAGCGTACTAAGGATAGAGAGATCAAGCGTCCCCGTGTTATTACTCGAGTTGGTTGCAAAGCTTCTTTGTCTGTTAAAATGCAGGATTCTGGCAAATGGGTTGTCTCCGGTTTTGTTAGGGGACATAATCATGAGTTGGTCCCTCTTGATCAGGTGCATTGCCTCCGTTCACACAGGCAAATATCTGGCCCTGCTAAGACTTTGATCGATACATTGCAGGCTGCGGGAATGGGCCCTCGTAGGATTATGTCTGCCTTGATTAAGGAGTGTGGTGGAATTAGCAAAGTTGGATTTACAGAGGTTGATTGCAGGAACTACATGAGGAACAATCGTCAGAAGAGCATGGAAGGAGACATCCAGCTCCTTTTGGATTATTTGAGGCAAATGCACAATGAGAACCCCAATTTCTTTTATGCTCTCCAGGGGGGTGATGACCAGTTCACGGGCAATGTGTTCTGGTCTGATCCAAGAGCTAGGGCAAACTACAGTTATTTTGGAGACACTGTTACGTTTGACACCACCTACAGGTCCAACAGGTATCGCTTGCCCTTTGCGCCCTTAACTGGTGTTAACCATCATGGACAGCCTGTTTTGTTTGGTTGTGCTTTCTTATTGAATGAGACCGAAGCGTCATTTATTTGGCTGTTTCAGACGTGGCTCACGGCAATGTCAGGCCATCATCCAGTGTCGATCACCACCGATCATGATGCAGTAATAAGTTCAGCCATCATGCAGGTCTTCCCCGAGACTCGACATCGCTTTTGCAAATGGCATATCTTCAAGAAATGCCAAGAGAAGTTGTCCCATGTGTTACTCAAACATCCAAGTTTTGAGGCAGATTTTCATAAATGTGTTAACCTCACCGAGTCGATTGAGGAATTTGAATCCTGCTGGTTGTCGCTTGTTGATAGATATGAACTCCGGCATCATGAGTGGCTTCAAACGATATATTCTGATCGCAGGCAGTGGGTCCCTGTGTATCTGCGGGATGCTTTTTTTGCAGAGATGTCTATAACTCAGCGAAGTGATAGCATGAACTCATACTTTGATGGTTACGTGAATGCTTCAACCAATCTGAGCCATTTCTTTAAGCTGTATGAGAAAGCTATAGAGAGTCGAAATGAAAAAGAAGTAAAAGCAGATTACAATACGATGAACACAAACCCAGTTTTGAAGACCCCATCTCCAATGGAGAAACAAGCATCAGGGCATTACACTAGAAAATTGTTTGCGAGATTTCAAGAGGAGCTAGTTGGGACGCTAACTTTCACGGCATCCAAAGCAGAAGATGATGGGGAGAGCATTATGTACCAAGTTGCCAAGTTTGGGGAAGATCATAAAGCTTACTATGTTAAATTCAATGTTTTGGAGATGAAGGCGAGATGTAGCTGCCAGATGTTTGAGTTCTCTGGCCTTCTATGCAGACATGTGTTGGCAGTCTTTAGAGTCACCAATGTGCTTACCCTCCCATCACATTACATTTTGAAACGATGGACAAGAAATGCCAAGAGCAATGTCATATTGGAAGAACACCCCTCTGATGTATATAATGGCTATCTCGAATCTCATACTGTTCGATATAACACCCTACGCCATGAGGCTTTCAAATTTGTAGACGAAGGATCCAAGTCCCTAGACACTTACAATGTGGCAATGGTTGCTCTGCAAGAGGCCACAACAAGAGTTGCACTGGCAACAAAGAATGAGGGGAGAACTAGTGTTGTGAATAGCCGGAATAGAGGGGACATGGCAAGCAATGGGATTAGGTCTAATTATACCAGTTGGAATCATCTGGGGAGCTCTGGCCAAATTTTGTCGGAGGTTAGAATCATTTTCCATTTACCACGCTTCATGTTTCATCCATTTTCTTGCAATCACATGATGTCAATTGATTTCATTTATTACTGTCTACTGCTTTATTTCTCCACAGACCTACATGTATATACCATTTTTCTACAATCTACGTTCATTTTCTGTTTTTTTAGCTCCTTATCAAATTGGTTTTCTGCTAAATGTTGAACTTTTCTCTCCATCTTGATGACCGAAAATTTTGATGTAAAAATTATCATGACTAGCTTCTATTTAGCGATCCAATGGCATCTGAGTTTTTGACCACTTTTAGAACCTCATCCTCCTAATGACAATCACTAAAAAAGTGATAATCGCAGGCCTTTGTCCATGCGTGTACACTCAAGCTTTTGAAACCCTTGCAAACATGTTGGCCTACTGGCATTCTTTCCCTATCTGTGGTTTTTGGTAGGGTTAGTTGCTTAAGAGCCCTTGATATTCTTTATATTTCTATGTTAGTAATGTTAAAACATAGTTATGGTCGTGGTCATTTAATCATGGAAATTTCACTAGAATCATTAACTGATTGCATCCTAAATTTTGGAATTTTAGATCTCATGACCTCCTGAAGACCCGTATTGAGTTATTGCCCTGAGTAGATGTTCTGAAAGAAAAACAAAGGTCAAATCCATACATCAGGGAAATCTAAGTCTCTTGATTGTGGTGACTTCATTATGAAATCCAAAAAAAAATTACTTCCCTTTATGGAATTATAAGTAGACGTTTTGGAAAATACAAGGAGAAAGGCACATATAATTTGTAACTCAACCTGAAAGTTAGGCTTTTCACTAAGAAGGCTTCTTAACCAGCACAAGTCCTATGCAAATTTGGGCGTGGAATGTTTTCTTCGTTTCTTTTGTAAGAGTGAAATCTTATACTGTTTTTCAGATGCATTGTAGGTTTTCTTTTGAGATCCTCTGCATGTCAGTTAGTGCTCGCATTTCTTATATGGCAGTGCGACAAGATATCTGTATTATGATGATCTTAGGCCTGTTTTCAACTGTTTTCTTATTGTTGCTATTTTGCAGAAGGATATGGACAAGAAAATCCAAGAACTTAGAGATGAACTGGAGCATGCAAATCGTAAGTGTGAGGTATACCGAGCTAACCTCCTTTCAGTTTTAAAAGATATCGAGGATCATAAGCTACAGTTGTCAATTAAAGTACAAAGCATAAAGATTAGTATGAAAGACAGCATCTGAAGGTGCAATAGAACTTTACCATGTAGTTTCGTTTGTAATCTCTTCCTTTTTTTTTTCTTTCTCCTCCCAATCAATTGAAAGTCCAAGTACTTCAATGGTGCTCTGTGGATGAGGTTGATTTTAACTTTTCAGTGCTTTAGAGATTGTGAAAGCTTTCAATTTATCTTCTCTTGTACAGTGCACTTATTGTCTTTAGATCTATACGAGGAAGCAATGATTTCTTCAATTTTAGGCAGATGCATGGCCAAAAGTTGTGTAATATATTTAGAGAATTTGTTTTCCCAGTATCTCTCAGCTGCACCGTGAAATACATGCAGGATCGATCTTTGCTCTCTCTCTGAAGTGCATCGTTCATTGGTTTTTAGTGTCTTTATTTACAACACTGCGTGCCTGTTCACTCTGTCCGGCTTCTTTCGGAATACTGCTTTATGCATACACAATCACAGAAAAATTAACAGATCAATCTCTGAATTAAAAAACCCCCCTCCTTTACTGTGGCTTGAGGAGTGAAGTCCATGTGCTACGTGCTACAAAGCAATCTCTCAACACATGCATGGTGTCCTCCCTGACTGAAGGGCAAAGATGGCAGCAAGCATTATCAGTCAGATGCCTAGCTACTCTTTGATCATTAGTCAGCAATTTGTTATGAGCCACCAGCCACAAGAAGTTTCTGATTCTCCCAGGCCCTTTCCAACGCCAAATCAGCCTCCATATCGGTTCCATAGGGAGTTAGCATCCCTCACCCGAAACAAATAAACAGATTTGGTTGTGAATTGTCCACTAGAAGAGTGTCTTCAATACGATGCATCTCCCTCCAGTTCATTACTAGGAGCTGAATGGCTTGCTAAAACCAAAACTACTTGCACCGGGAGAAGATGAGCAAAAAGCTCCCACTTCCAATGATTTCTCTCATTTACCATGTCCGCTACGGTCGCATTCCCCTCTGCTTCTGACAGTTCGTGAGTTGTATGATGACTTAGAGCCCCATAACCATCAAGCCACACGTCTTTCAATTCCAAAAGAGGACTTTCCCTCCTTCCATTCCCTACAGACCACATTGTTCCTGCCCTCACCTGCGACCAGACCTTATAGATTGCTTTCCACAAAGGGGAATCTTTGCCCTTAGCCTTGGGATCAGATGTACATTCCTGTGACCAGCCATACATGCATCGAAGAACACAAGTCCAAAGACCATTCATGTCATTCATAATGCTCCACCCTAGTTTCATGACAGAAGCCTTATTCATGCAATGCATATCTCGCATTCCTACCCCCCCCTCCAATCTCGGCTGACATATTTTCTTCCACTTAATCAAGTGAACCTTTTTACTGCCTTCATAATCTGCCCAAATGAATCAACGACATATCTTCTCAATCTCATGGAAGATGGATTTTGGTAGTAAAATGGAACGCATCGGATAAAGTGGAACAGTCATGAGCACGGATTTGCAAAGAGTGATGCGGCCTGCAAGTGATAGATTTTCACGTAGACTGCAATTTTCAAACACAAACGTAGAAGAAGCGGAGCGGGTCAGAGTCCCACTCGCTTCTTCAGAACGGGGGCCCATGTGAGAGTATGGGCTTTATAAATATTAGATCCGGCCCAAGATGTAGTTTGAGAGGTTGAGTCCACTCCAGATAAAATGGAAGGAAGCCGAGCAAAGCGAAACTTCACTTTGGGCCTTCAAAAGGTACAGGCTCTGCTGGGCATGAGCTGGAATGGCACTTACATAGACCTATCCTAAATGAATTAATCCACAGTCCTTGTAAATCTTCCTTTTTTCCAGCCTTTTTTTACCGAGGACTGCTTAATGAGTAAGCACTGTTTGCAGTTTTCGAATTACAGCCACTCCTTCCTCTTTCTTCCCACTATGCGGTAAGAGTGCTGCAAGGTAGGCAGGAATGCAATGAGTAACCCGAAGCCAACCTAAGTGACGAGAATCACTAATCTCGGCCTTGCGGGATAGAATAGATAATCAAGGCCCCATTCTTTCAACTCCAGTTGCTTTCTTTCTTTGACTTCAAGCCCACCTGTCTTCAAATCCAGATCTTACAATGACGTCAGGTAGAACAAGTCAAGTAGGTCAGGGATTTCTTAAACTTAACAATCTAGTCCCTCCCCTGATTGATAGGGGAAGCTTCTGACCTTCATCTGTCAATTAAGTGGCTGTAGCTTCTGAACCGCGTCGGTACAGTTGCTTTCGGCGCCTGTTCAATTAGCCTGTTAGGAATAAAAACCTCTTCCATCAGTCTTTGGTTTTTTTGTAATTCCTATGATGCAATTGGAGTTTATTGCCAGAAAAAAAAAATCAATTTAGAGAGCTCTTTGTGGCTTTGGTGGCAACTAGATCAAGGCCTTATTGCTTCAAGAGAAGCTCCCATCAAAGATACCTATCATGAGATTTATGTACACTATCTAATAGTCCCCTGACGACCACCTCTTGAATTCTGACTACCCTCAAACCCTCCCCTAACGACCTCCTCTTCTTTCGGCAGGCAGCCGCCAACTCGAGGATCTCATCTTTGGAT
>Ga0325411_1000460_pt1 | contig 42668 bp, 37 predicted proteins | sample PopdelMetagenome_13_FD_206181 | JGI IMG/M metagenome (GOLD analysis project Ga0325411, IMG submission 206181) | Populus deltoides microbial communities from Bellville, Georgia, United States - Xylem-PdIQD-R4 | ecosystem: Host-associated > Plants > Phyllosphere > Stem > Wood/Secondary xylem...
ATTTCTAACCAACCAGATACGAATTGCATGACAAACATGGGCTTTACAAAAAGGTCATTTTCCGGCCCATCTATATACACAATAGTACTAGAAAGTCGTTGAATATTGGAAGACAGAATGAATAATTTCTTAATTGAAATTTAGGTTTCCTTAAAGTTTTCGAAAGGAACAACAACATGCCTCAATGTTGTTTCTTAGACTCTAGCAACTAGCAAGAACTCCTACCCTGCAGTAATCCTAGTTACTCATGGAGGAACTCCGAAACCTCGACTATTCGGGTTAATGGATATGAGCAAGAATTAGAGGTGAGTATTTTTGGTTTGGTTCGATTTTTACTTTAAAAAACCAACCAAATTGATTTTTTTTAATTCAGAACCAAAACCGAACCGAAACAGGTTCAAACCGATCATTTTTGGTTTGGTTCTGTTAATTGAGAATTCTTTTTGGAAAAACCGATACTATCCAATGGAAGTGCTAGACGCAAAAAGTGAAGAAACTTTGAAGCCAATCGAAGACAGCGAGAGTAGCAGCTGATCTACCATATTGATTGATGTATTAGAGAGACCAAGTTCCTACAAGGGAAGAAAAGATTCACCAGTTCAAATCCTTGTATCTTTGTGAAAGACATCACATGGAATAGCTTACACGGGAACATAGAAGGTAGAAACTCAAATTCAAAATAGAAGTTCCTGAGCTAGAAGGAATGGGGTCAGGGGTGGAGACTGACTGCCAAGGAGTGTAGCATCTACCAGAGAATCAAAGAATAATGAGAGAATAATTGTGAACTGTGAAGGATTGAAAGACATTTGGGAGAGGGGGTGGCTAAGAGCTAAAGGATTGTGAACTGTGAAGTTTAGTTTTAGGGTTTCCTTTTATAATGGGTTTAAATGTTGGTTGAACCAGTTCGGTTCGGTTTGGATTAATGAGTTTCTGCATTACAAAACCGAAACTGAACCGAACCAAACCGAACCAGAATTTTTATCTAAATATTCTAATCGGTTTAATCAATTTTTTTTCACGATTTGGTTTTTTCAGTTATTTTTTTTCAATTTTCTCGGTTTATCGGTTTTTTTGCTCACCCATAGCAGGAGTCCAAACTTTTTCATGGGATCACTATGTAAGAAAGCATGATCTTGCTCTTGGATATGGAACCCACTTGGTATTTCACATTGAAATCTTTGTACTTAAATATGAGCTCCTTGGAATGCATACATAAACAGCTCTTATCACTACAAAGTCCCAACCAGATTCTAAACCTATATTTAGTATATATAAAAAAGAGGCTAGATATAAGATTTGAGATTGAATACCTTGTTTATGATCATATTTGTCTTTAATTTAATTTTAGGATACAAAAACTAAGTCCGTTAAGGTGTGTTTGTTAACTATCTCGAGATAAAAGAGACACAAACAATGAAAATAAAGTAGACATCTCAAGTGTCGACATCAATGTAATCACACATCAATGGTCACAATTATACACGTATATGCAATGATCTAAACATTTCAGACCTTTCCATCATCCATACATACATCTAGAAATTTATTCGTCCAACTTTCTATATTTTTAATTCATTTCACTCTCCAGGATCAAATCAAATATAATCTTATTTATTTTACTAGACAATTATAACAGCAAGATCAATATTACATAATTATATTATTTCATAGACAAGTCTTTTTTAGCATAAGGTTTCAAAATGTATTTAAGCTAATAATTTACCAATTGATACTTCATAATCCTAATTAATTTATTGCATACCATAAACATCCAAAACATCTCATACAAAATATTAAACTAAGTTAATTACATAATTCTTGAAATTACATCATTACATTTCAGATGAATACCTTGTTTATGATCAGATTAGTCTTTGATTTAATTTTAGGATATGAAAATTAAGTCCACTGAGGTGAATTTGGTTGCTATCTCGAGATAAAAGACATGAAGACAATGAAAATAGAGTAGACAAACATAACAAGAGAGACAAGGAAATTCGATAGCGGTATACTAGAAAGAATTACTCTCTCTTTATCATGTTTGGTTGATGTGAATAAGATAGAATAAAATATGAAAAAAAATTATTCTACCCCTCATATGCATTGTAATATCCCCAATAGTGTGCCAACATTTTGGACATAAACTCAATCTAAAGGATGATAAAAGATAAGAATTGTTTTTTTTTTTTATTATCATCATCTCATAATGTATATTAAATTTCTATTGAAATTTCGGTAGAGTTTTCATTATATTTAAAACATTCCAAGTGTCAGACATCAATTTAATCACACATCAATGGTCACAATTATACATGTATATGCAATGGTCTAAACATTTCAGACCTTTTCATCATCCATACATACATCTAGAAATTTATTAGTCCAACTTTCTATACTTTTAATTCATTTCACTCTCCAGGATCAAATCAAATATAATCTTATTTATTTTATTAGACAATTATAACATGCAAGATTAATACTACATAATTATATTATTTCATAGACAAGTCTTTTTTAGTATAAGGTTTGAAAATGTATTTAAGCTAATAATTTAGCAATATACTTCATAATCCTAATTAATTTATTTCTTTTTTGGATTCGAGGAAACCTCACCCCCCCGGAAAGCGCACTTTGTGGGCCCAGGTGAGGGAGTAAAACCCCGGCTGTCCCAGGCTCTTACAAGAGGTACACGCCCTGACTCGAACTCGAGACCTGCTGTGCAGATCTCAAACCCTTTGCCATCACGTTACGCCTCTTGGGGACCTAATTAGTTTATTGCATACAATAAACATCCAAAACATCCCATACAAAATATTAAACTAAGTTAATTGCATAATTCTTGAAATTACATCATTACATTTCAAATTAAATACCTTGTTTACGTTCATATTAGTCTTTGATTTAATTTTAGGATACGAAAACTGAGTCCACTAAGGTGTGTTTGGTTACTATCTTGAGATAAAAGAGATAAAGATAGTGGAAATATAGTAAACAAATAGAACAGGAGACAAAGAAGTTTGATAGTGGTGTACAAGAAAGAGTTACTCTCACTTTATCATGTTCGGTTGATGTTGATAAGATAAAATCAAATATGAAAAAAAAATTATTTTACCCTTAATATGCATTGTAATATCTCTAATAATGTACCAACCTTTTGGACATAAACTCAATCTCAAGGATAATAAAAGATAGGGATTTTTTTTATTATCATCTTATAGTGTATATTAAATTTCTAATGAAATTTTGGCAGAGTTTTCTTTATATTTTAAACATCTCAGGTGTCAACATCAATTTAATCACACATCAATGGTCATAATTATATACGCTTTTGATCATCAATTTAATCACACATCCTAATAAATGTCTCTTTACTCTTCTTAGTCATTGATCTTGTAATTAGCCCAATTGGTAACTTTAGAGGATCCATGTGATAATGCTTGTTGATTCTCACCATCTTTTGTGTTAGCGGGATGGCTTGCATCATCCCCTCTCTCCTTAAAAGAATTCAACCTTGAATTGTCACCTACATCAAACAAAGAGAGATCAAAAACATTGAAAGTAGTGGTGACACCATACTCACCTAGTAGATCTACTTTGGAGACATTATCATTGATCTTTTCAAGTATTTGGAAAGGCCCATCTTCTAGCTATTGCAATTTTGATTTTCTATAGGCCGGAAACCTCTCCCTATGCATATGCACCCAAACCCAATCACTTGGTTGGTAAACAATGCATTTATGCCTCTTATTTTCCTTAGATGCATATTAGTCACTCTTTTTTTTTATATGCTGCCTTACACTCTCATAAAGTGCCTTCACCATTTGAGACTTTTTATTACCATCAAGATTAACCCTTTCATCAACAGGTAAATGAATAAAACCTAATAGAGTTAATGGGTTAAAGCCATAAACGACCTCTAATGGTGAAAAATCAGTAATATAATGCATACTACAATTATAAGCAAACTCAATAAATGGTCAGCAATCTTCTCAATTCTTAAGGTTCTTTTGAACGACAGTACGTGGAAGGGTAGTTAAAGTCGTATTGACTACTTTCATTTGACCATCAGTTTGTGGATGACAAGTAATCGAAAACAACAACTTAGTTCCCAATTTTTCCTACAAGACCTTTTAAAAGTAGCTAAGAAACTTCACATCACGATATGAAATTATGCTCCTAAAAACCTCATGAAGTCGACTATCTTTTTAAAGACTAAGTCAACAATATTGGTTGCATCATCAGTTTTATGATATGCTATGAAATGCATCATCTTAAAAAACTTATCAACAACCATAAAAGATAGAGTCCCTTCCTCTTTTCAACCTAGATAAACCTAAAACAAAGTCCATGAAAATATATACCCAAGGTTTTTTAGGTACATGTAAAGGAGTATACAAACCATATGGTAAGACCTTAGACTTATCTTTTCTATATATAATGCATCTAATCACACACTCTTTGCACATCATGTCTCATTTTAGGCTACTAAAAGTGTTCATACAATACATCCAAAGTCTTAGAGACACTAAAATAACCCATGAAGCCACCCTCATGAGCTTCACGAACAAGTAATTCATGCATAAAAATATTAGGCACACAAAGTTTATTTTCTTTAAACAAATATCCATCAAGCCTATAGAATTTTGCGAAAGCTTAATTTTCATATGCATGAAATACATTAGCAAAATCACCATCATTCACATACAATTCCTTCATATTCTTAAATCCTAACAACAACTTAGCATTCAAAGTAGATAAAAGAACATAACTTTGTAATAGTGCATTGGCAATTATATTTTCCTTACCTTGCTTATATCTGATCATATATGGGAATATTTTAATGAATTCCACTCACTTTATATGCCTTCGATTTAGCTTATCTTTTGTCCTTTCAAATGCTTTAAGGATTCATGATCCGAATGAATCATGGGTTCTTTTAGCCACAAGTAATGCTGCCACGTCTCCAAAGCTCTCACCAAAGCATAAAGCTTCTTATCATAAGTAGGGTAGTTCAACACTTTACCATTGAACTTTTCCTGAAATAAGTAATAAGTTATTTATCCTCTATTAAAACACCTTCAATACCTATTCATGAGGCATCTCATTCAATCTTAAAAGCTTTTGTAAAGTTAGGTAAAGCTAATAAAGGTGTTGAGAAAATTTTTTCTTTCAACTGCGTTTACATTATCTTGTTCAATACCCCCATTTAAAAGTAACTGACTTTTTGACAATCTTAGTGAGTGGTGCAGCCAGTGTGCTAAAATCCTTAACAAACTTCCTACAGAAACTAGCCAAAAATGGAAAGTTCTTACCTCTATGATCGACTTATGTGCAAGACATTCTTGGATAACCTTAACCTTTCCCTCACCCATTTTAAAACCTCTTGCACTAATAATATAACCAAGAAACATAATTTTTTTAATGCAAAAAGTACATTGTATCAGATTAACATATAATGACTCTGTACATAAAACCTCACACACATTTTGTAAATGTTCAACATGCTCATCCAAACTAGCTCTTATTATAGATCAGAATATCATCAAAATAGACAACTATGAATTTACTTATGAATAAACGCAGCACATGTTGTAACCCAAATTGGGACCTAAATTTGGACCCTTTTTGTTTTTTTTTTAAATTTAATGATAAAGGGAGTTAAAATATGAAATTAAAAGACCTGGGGTTTGAATGCAAGGATTCAGAAACTTCAAGGACCAGATTGGAAATAACCATTTCCAGCCCCATAACAGCGCCGTTTCAATCAGGCGTTGTTCGTCATCTTCATCTTCAAAGCATCGAACGCCGTCTGCAAAGAAGGAAATGAAAGTGTGAAGCACCAGCATCCTAGTCCTATCAAAACACAGAAAAGCAATCTTTATCTCCATGATAATCACAACCCGGCGAGATAAGGAATAGGCTTCGCGTTTGAGTCCTAGTAGGAACCGTCTCCCTCAACCGTGCTTATCATAAAGAGAGAGGTTAGGCTGAGGGAGAGGAGGATTGGTCCCTATAAATACCTAGCAGTAGACAGAGCAAGGCAGGGAGGAAAAACAATAGAAAAAGAAGAGAGAAAACGAACAGAGGCGAGAAAGCAAAGAGAGAAAAACAAAGAAAAAAAATCGAGAAAAAGAAAAAACCCAAAAACAGTGTAGAGAACCCATAAGACAAACGAAACACACTAGAGTAGAGGGAGGAGGGACAGAAAGGAGGAGGAAGAGGAGAACATTCTTTGGCTGGTGCTAGGACCATTATCTTCATCTTCGTCTTCATCTTTGCCAGGTAAGGCTTTCTTCTCTTAGGCCATGTTTGTTTCCCGGAATTCACTTTTCGGGGAACCACTTTCCAAACTTTCCTATGTTTGTTTGCCATTAGGAAAGTTGGTCAACGAAAAACACTTTCCGGTCAACGGAAAACACTTTCCAGTCAACAGAAACACTTTCCGGTCAACGAAAAACACTTTCCAGTCAACGAAAACACAGTCAAAGAAAAATTTAGTTTAGTTTCCAGGAAAGTGTTTTCCGTTTTGGCTGTGTTTGTTTTCCGTAAAGTGGTTTCCGGGAAACCACTTTCCAAACTTTCCTGTGTTTGTTTGCCATTAGAAAAGTTGGTCAATGGAAAACACTTTCCAGTCAAAGGAAAATTTGGCTTGGTTTTCAGGAAAGTGTTTTCCTGGAAAATTTGGGCGGAAAACACTTTCCGGAAGTTATGAAAAATTTAGAAATATCATTATTTGCTGATTATATTAAATTTGATCATCAAAATTTTGATTAATATATATAATTTGTTTTGAATATTTATTTTTCAATTCCATCTCTTAAAATTTAATTTTTATATTAATTTTGGTCCTTATTTTTATAATTGTTATTTGCTTTTTCCTTATCATTTTTTTATTAAAATTTTTTATCTATCAAATTTGGTCCTCATTCTTTTGATTGTTACTTATTTTATTTGAAATAATTTATGAAATGTTAATTATTATTATTTTAATTTCTTCACCTTTTATTTTTTTTTTAATTTTTTAGATTTGATCTCTATTATTTTGATTATTATTTATTTTATTTGAGATAATTTATGAAATTATATTTTTTTTTCAATTTCATTCTCATTCAACTTTTTAATTTTTAAGATTTGTTCTTCATTATTTTAATAAAATTGAGAAAAATAAAACATTAATAAGTTATTTTTCAGGTCATTTTCCAGGTCATTTTCCATGACATAACCAAACACTGGAAAGTGTTTTCCAACTTATTTTCTATTACACTACCGAACATCGGAAAATACTTTTCCGGAATTCACTTTCCTGGAATTCGCTTTCCCCGGAATTCACTTTCCAAAAGGAAACTACTTTCCAGCAAACAAACGGGGCCTTACTCTGTTTTAAATTTGAGCTCTTCAGAACAGGGTGAAGGTATTAATTACCTTCGCATTGTGCAGTGCACGCGTGAGTTGATTCACGCGTGCCTACTTCCTGAGCCAGTTACTGGTTTGAACCAGTAATCGGACCGAGCCAGCTGGGTCTAGCCCAACCCATGTTGGTGGGCTAGACCCAGCCCAAAAAAAAAGAAAAGAAAAGAGTGGGCTGGATCTGGGCTTTAGGCCCAGCCGGCCCAAATTATGTTTATTAAAGGTGTGTTTGGCAAAACACACCCTTATACCTTGACCATAATTTTTATACCCATTTTAGTTTGATATTTGGCCAAACAAGCCCCTTTTTGATATCAAAAAATTTCAAAAATATTTGGAGATCTTTGTTGATTTATTTGTGGCCCCACACATTTTAATTTAATTTTTTTCTTCGCGTTTTGTATTGTTTTTAGCTATGTGCTCAATCTATGGCCTATTATTATTAAATGCAAATTTGTTGTGCATTGTTTTTATTTATTTATTTATTTCCATCTAAAAAGGGAAAATAATAATAAAGGATAAAAAAGAAAAAATGGCATAGAAAATTTCTTCATCAAATTCATTTTTTTTTCAAAAATATTCATTGACGCCAGAGTCAAGAGTATCGTATTTTTTGGATTTGTGCGATATTTACCAACGTCAAAGTTGGAAATATTCATAAGAATTGTTCACTGACGCCAGAGTCAAGAGTATCGTATTTTTGGATTTGGGCGATATTTACTAACGCCAAAGTTAGAAATATTCATAGGAATTGTTCACTGACGCTAGAGTCAGGAACATAAAATGAAGAATAAAAAAAGGAAAAAGAGAACAATTTTCTTAGCAATTTTAGATAAAACTAGCAATGTAGCTTGCCTTAGACAGGACGCTTAAGGGGTGATAACATCTTTCTTTTTGTGTAACCAGTCCCGTACCATATAATCTCTGTTGACCAGTTAGGGTTCATAGTGATCATAATATTAGGTGGTGACTCCCTGAACAATACCTTTTCCACAAAAAAGAACAGGATGCTAGATATCTGTTCTTTTTCCATATCAAGATGAATTTTTAATCGGGCGCCGCGATGTCCGGGTGTGACATGATTCATTAATCTCATAAAGGTACTTAATGTACTAATAAAACCAAATGGCATGACTAACCATTCATACAAATTATATTTAGTCTTAAAAACAGTTTTTTATTCGTTACCTTATTTCATCATAATATGATGATATCTATTTTTCAAACCAATTTTTGTAAACACATGGGAGCCATGTAATTTGTCTAACATATCATATAGCCTAGGAATGAGATGTTGATTCTTCACTATAATATTGTTCATAGCTTGACAATCAACACACATCCTCCAAGACCCATTCTTTTTTTGTACTAATAACACCGAAACAACACATAGACTCATGTTTTCTCTTATGTATGCTTTAGATGTCAATTACTCAACTTGCCTTTAGAGTTCCTTTGTTTTCTCAAGATTACTTCGGTAGGCTAGTCTGTTAGGAATTGCAACTTCTGATATGAGATCAATTTGATGTTCGATACCATTTATCGGCAGCACACCACTAAGTACATCTTTTGGAAACACATATTTAAATTCATGTAACAAAGGAAGAACAACATTAAGAGTTGAAGGATCAAGTTTGTTAGTATTAAAATCAGCCTTTTGTACAAAAGTACAAACATAAGCTGGTTAGAATAAAAAAAAAACTCTTAATCTCACTCTTTTTCGAATAAAAGCTCATTTGTTTTTATGTTTTTCCCTTAATATTTTCTTTTCTCTCTGTTTTTTTTTATTCTTTCCTCTATTGTTCTCTATATTTTTAGTCAAATCTCTCTTGTTTTCTCTTATATGAATTTGACTTTTCTCTCCTCTTATGCCTCATAGAATTTTCTCCCTTCTCACAATTTACGACGTGATATGATTTTTCACTCCCATTGCCCTCATTGTCGCTTTTCAATTTCAATTGGTCTTTGTAGACATGTTTTAGTGATAATGGTATAAAAGTCATAGATTTTCTATCTTTTACAAAATAATACTTATTTTTAAACCCATCATGCATTGTCTTTTTATCGAATTTCCATAAACGACCCAATAATAAGTGACTTACATGCATACAACACCTCATCAGAATATCTTTCTATAAAAAATGGAACCAAGACTTGCCTTGTCACCTTGATGACACAATCAAATAGTTGATGTCTTATTCCAAGTGTAGGAGTGTCAAAGTAATAAATAACCTGGCAAAGACCAGGGTCGAACCACAGGGAGGTCAACTATATAAATTATAAATAATATATATATTTTAACAAAGAGTTAAAGAGATCTTTAAGATGTGAGATTAATATGAGGATTAAACAATAATAAAAACAGATGTCAAGGTTAGAGGATTCACTAACGGTATTAGAAATAAGTATAGTATAAACTTTTTTTTATCACTCAACTGGAAACCACACACAAAGGAGGTTCTAATCGGATGATTTATCCTTAATAGTTCATTATAAATTTTTAACATGATCATATTAATTATCTTATTTTAGTAACACCATACTGTTAAATATTATCAGGAATTCATGATGCTAACTTATATTAACAACAAATCAAGTTCCTCTCATAACAATAATGTCGGTCGAAGACTATGAAGGATCAAGCATTTATTGTACCAAGTGTTATACAACACAAATCGAGATTAATCATTTAACAAGCAAAGTATTAAGAATTAGTAAGGTAAAAAGATAAGACATATTAATAACAAACTTTCTTGGGTATAAACATTAAAGTTCATGTTGAGTTTATATTATACCTATTCTAACACCATTAGTGAAACCCTTTCACCTTGACATAATTAACTTAGCTAAATATAATGAAGAAAAAAAACAACAGAAATGGTATGCCAACACCTTTCTCCTTAGCCAACCAAAGTCTTCTGACGAAGAATCGTAGTTCCTACACCTTGCGTGGCGTCTCCCAGTCCGGAATCGCCGCAGAAATTTCAATCCAGGTGAATAACGAGTGGGTTTAGTCGAGTTGGTGGCAGAACCCGATCTTGGAATTGCTCGCGTTAAGCATTTGCTTTCCTTGTCAAGACGTGATATTGAGCTTCTTCTTTTTCACCCAGATCTAGCCTTGTGTTTAGGCATAGAAACCCTTACTCGAACAAGAGGGGCGGAGCTATGCTCAAGGAACTTCATTCCCTGATTTCAAGACAGTTGAAACTCCATTGTGATATGGGGCTCCTGCGGTGGCAAATCAGCCCGACGCACTATGGTGCGAAACTGCGCTAAATAAACAAGATAAGAACATAATTATGATATAAGTTAACTAAGAGTAGTAAAGGAAATGAAAAGCATGAACAAGAGATTAATGAAAATAAAACATGAAAGAAAACTTGAACATTACAAAGAGAGAAAGCAAGAAAATAATCTTGATCTGAAAACCAAGATGCCTAAATGAATGGAAAATGCCTCCTCTTATAGGCTAAAATTCAGAACTATTCATTTGGTAATTGATTATTGATGTAGTGGCCAACTATTGATTTAGTGGACTTGGTGGACAACAACACTTAAGCATTTTGGCTGGATGAAATGACATTGATGCAATCAGAATTTAACAAAGTGTTCTTGATGAACATTGTTGGAACTTATCTTTCCACCCACAACATTTCAGAGCATTTGGATCACTACAGCTCGAGATATGGCTACAATACTGAGTAATGCTTCTGGTGGACGTTGTGGATAGCCCTCGAGCTCTTGTATGGATGAAATGTCATTTCTAACATCCGAATTGGAGAAGGTGGTTTTCATAAAAGTTGTTGGAAATTATCTTATCTTTCTACCCACCAAATTTTATATCATTTGGCCTTTATAACTCCAGCTATAGGTAAACTTCTAAGTAGTGTTTGGGCTGGATTGCAGGACAAATTTTGACTTCTCTTTTGTGGCCAAGCTTTGAATTTGCAAACGGCAGATTTGGGTCTTCCACTCTTCATGAAAGTTTCAGGCCTATATCTTAACTTTCCAGAACAATAAACCAAACATCAATTCAATGTCCACAACTCCAGATATGATCCAATAACTGAATAATGTTCTAGTTTGATCCAGCATCTCTTCTCTAACCTTAGCCCTTTCTTTGTCTTTTCACTTTCAATAGTTAATCACATTAATCAATCTTTTGAATTGTGAAATATGCCTGCATTTAAAATGAGCATTTATCATAAATTAAAGCTATCTATATTATCAAACTTGTTATTATAAAAACATGTTTAAGTTAGGGAATTTAATGATATTAAAAATACAATATAATGATATAAAGCCTTAAAAACAATGCACTTTTCAGTAATAGTCACTTGACTTCACTATAATCATTCAACCATTGCAATTTATATGGCTTATGATTTTTAATAATTTTCAAGTTCAACTTCCTAACAAGAGTAATACTCGAAATATTAGCACAATTACCACCATCAATGATCATACTATATATATTGTTATATGACATCGTGTATGAAAGATGTTCTCCTTTCATTACTCTATATCATCTTTCTTAATCTAAATGTTAAACACATGTCTAATAACCAAAGCTTCACCCTTAACCAGGTATGCTACCTCCTATTCACTATAATCCTTAAGTGGTGGCATCTCATCATCTTTATATTTGTCACTTTCGAATTCAATCTCATCATGATCTCTTAAAATCATCATTTTTTGTTTGGACATTCAAAAGCAATGTATTTAACCTTCAAACATCTAAAACACTTAATATTACGGTTACAAGTAGGTTGAATTTTAGATTTACCTTTGGAACCTGTAGTGATCTTTTTCTTGGCTTTAAGTAGTTTGACATGAGTACTCAAAAAAGGTTTGGCTTAGGCTGGCACATCTCTCCTTAAATTTGACCTTCATGATGATGAAAAACCCAAATTAAACACCTGACGTTTGCTTCCCTTCCTTTTAAGTTGTATCTCCATCTTTATAGCCATATGTACCATATCCTCTAACTCCATATAATATTGTAACTCTACTATATAAGCAATATCTTGAATCATTATTATCTCCATCTCTTTGTAGTAATCCTTCATAGACTTAGAACCTTGACTCAAACCTTGTAGTTTCTGATAAAGCTCCTATAATAATGATTAGGAACAAATCACTTTCTCATCAAAGCCTTCATATCATCCCATGTACCAATAGATCTCTCTCTATTCCTCATCCTAAAAGTCATAACTTGATCCCACTAAATAATCATCTAATCAACAAATTCAATTAGCACAAGTTTCACCTTTATCTGTTCAGAATAACTATGGCAATAAAAATTCAATTCACCTTCTTTTCCCACTCTAAATATGCCTCTGGGTCTTTTACCTTAAAAACTATGAATTTTAAGTTTAATAGAGTCCAAGTTACCATCCACATCGTCATGGTTTTCATAGTCACAAAAATTACCCTTTTGTCTGAATTGACCACTCTACCAAAATCAATCACCCTATCTGTTTCTAGGCTGCCAAAATCTATCTCCATGTCCCATAGATATATTGTTAAATTCATCATCTCCTACATTTGCATTATCATCAAAATCATTAAAATTAGCATTAATATATCTTTCAGACATCCTAACATTGCTACCCTTCATGCCAGCCGTATTTCATAGTCCATCATTTTCATTATCACATCTCTCCAATCTCTCTAGCCTATCTTGTACATCTCTCAACATAAAAGCCAGCCTCTCTAGTTGTTGATTCGAAGCCTGATTGTTACCTTACATTCGTTATGTTGTATTGCTCCTATTAGACATCTTTGAATCTGTAAAATTTGGTTAGCGACAAGTAAAAATATACCCTCATGCCTCTCATGTTTCATAGTAATAAGGTTTTTCACTATAATATGCTCGCTTCGTCTTTTTTCATTCATCTCACCCTTTCAGTTCTTTTAGAATTAAAAGAATTCAACAAAACTAAAAGAACATCTTAGTAGCACAATCCAAATATATGTACTGACTCAAGAAGAAATAAATATACAGAAACAAGCAAATAAAAAACTACTATTACAGTTTCATGAGTAACAAACAAATTTGTACGGAATATGAATGATTCTAAAGACACGAATTAAAATAGTTACGAATTCAATGAAAATGAATTTTCATGACCTAAACACCCCAAATATAATATTAGTACATTGATTAGGTCAATTTCAACAGTAGCAAGCATGAACTTATATGTTGATGCAAAATTGACCTAATACGCAATTTACGCAATCAGAATACGAAGACACAAAACAAAATATGTAAGAAAGAAAACTAATGTAATATGGCTTAATAAACCCAAGAATATGATAGAAAACTAATTTCAACTTAAACTGACAATGGTAAACTAAGAATAATGTTGTTAACACAAACTGACACAAAAGTTAACGATTTCGCAATCAGAATTGAAACCAAAACAAAAAGATATCCAAATGAACTCAAGCTTAATATATAACATTACAGTACCTAAAAACCTAGGTATATTAGTTATCATGTGTTTTCAACGAGTTTTGGCTCAGTTCCTTTTGTAATGGTTATAGACGACCAGAATTGAAACTTGCACTTTTCAACATCTTTATTCTTTTATTTTTTTTTATTTTAATTGACTTGACAGCAGCTAAACTTTGATAGAAAATTTTTTTTATGCTAGTTGCCGCAAACAATCAATTTTGATGAAAATAATGACATTTGACGTGGAAACTAAAATAATGATAAATTGAAAGGATATAAACCTGATTTCTAGACCCAAGCTTTGATACCAAATAATGCATACCTCATGATCATGTGGTCACATAACCCATAACAAATATTGATATAGACCCAGGAAAGCTAAAAATCATATTTGAGATAGAAGCTCGACACCACGATTACCTAAATCAAGGCACCAAAACTATTGGAATTAAACCCCCCGTCTAATGATTATAATGAATTGAGAATGAGAAGTATAAGGAGTGACGCCACAAAGAAAATTATTCTTCGATAAGTCAATTTTCAGTTCATTCAAGAACCAAAGTGTGAGAATCCTCTCAAACACATATATAATTTATATAACAAGGTTTGTAACCCTTACACTCCCTTTCAAAAAGGGTATTTACAGTACCAAAAACCAAAAACTTAATTATCTGAACATAAGACCACAAATACAATAAATTAAGTTTTATAATAATTAAAATATGAAAGCACAAAACTTAATGCAAGCATGTAGGCAATAATGTTGAAAAAAGAGATTGTCAACCTTATGTTTGGCTCTATAAAGACTCTACAACTCAAGAAAATCTAGTGTTTGTTGCCTCCCCTTTTATTATTCCAAATTTTATTTAAGTCCCATTACCATCTCCTTGCTTGATTACATTAATTAAAGTATGCTCATCCTTTATTGAAATCTGAACACTTGTTTTAGCCCAAATATCTTGAATAAACCCAATCAATATCTCTTTAATATTTTTAGCCCTTGACCTTGTAATTAGCCCAATTGGTTACTCTCGAGGATCATATGGTAATGTTTGTTGATTCTCACAATCCTTTGAGTTAGCGGGCTAGTTTGTGCCAGTTATTTTATCAAAATGATAATGGAATTTTTAGGTTAGTTAGAATACAGATTTGTTAATAAATAATTGAATTAAATACATAGTTAATTTTAGTTGTGATTACATGGTATAAATGATGAAGAATCTAGTTTAAACCATGAAGATTTACGAAAATATTTCAAGAGAAAATGGAAGTTTTGGGGTTGGCCATAGGTTGAGTTAAAGAAATTTAATAAGTAAAGATGAAGTGAAATGAATTATGATTAATTTAAATGTTAAGAGAGTTATTATGAGTTAAAAAGAATAAACTGAATTATACGTATATTGAAAAGTGGATTATCACGTTTTGGAATTGGAAGTATAAGTGAAAGTTGTGATGAATATATGGATAATAGATGGTAGATTGGGAATGGAATTGAGGTTTTAAAGAACAAAAAGTAAAATGAAATGATTTGCAGAAATTAGTGGAAGTTAGAACTTTATTCTTGAAAATATGAATTGTAGTAAATATGTTGATATAAATCATTCGTATAGAAAGTGATGAAAATTATAACATAAATAGGTGGGAAAAAAGGTGATATTATGTAAGTGTGAAGAAATTTAAAAGGAGAACCTATAGGATGGGGTATGTTATATTTAACTAAAGAAAACAATTTAAGGGAGGGCTCTCCAAGAATAAATAAGTGTATGCAAATTAAGGATTGATGTTTCTCAACATGGTTACAATGATTTGAATAAAATAGACAATTAAAAGTTATTATGAAATTGATTTGATTGAAATATGTTTGAATGCATTGTTATGAATTTGTGAGGAACAAATGGTATAATGGAGTGTTGGTTGAAAACATGTTCAGTTAAGAATAAAATGGTTACTTTAGATTGATGTGGTGTTTGTGTTATTTTAAAAAGTGTTGTTATGTTACATTAATAATAATACTTGGATTGTGTTGGAAGACATGTAAGGAGACTAATTTGAATGATTATGATATACATAGAATGAATATGCTAGTGATTCAATTTAATTTATGGTGTGAGTAATAATAGTTGTTTGGTTGAGAGTTTTAGGAGAAACATTTAGAAAGAAACCTGACTTTTCAAGAGTTTGGATAACAAGAGTTAAGGTACAGGATTGACCCTCCCTTGCCATTTCCATTATTTATACATGCTTTTATCATTGTTAGAATTACAATGGAAATTAAATTGTATAGCGTATTGTTATTGTTATTGCTAATGGAAGGTGTATGCTTTCAAGGTAAAAATTGATATGTAATTTGTAACTAATTGTATAGGTGATAATGCGTAATACATTATAAGATGTGATGTACTGCAACAACAAAAAAAACCTTATATTAATTACATTTGACCGCGACAGTGGAATTTCTATGCAAAAATTATTATCGACCGCATTGGCGGGATTCGATAAATGATCTATTACCTATTGAAATGGTGAAAATCACATGTAATTCGTGTTAGACCACCACAACAGAAATTAATGTCGAAGAAAAAAAGAATATATGTGATGAGAACTCTAAAATAACTTACGTGTGAGATAGCCGACAGATGAATGGATATTGTTATGGAAAAGGTGTTTGACACCTTGATACCTTATTCAACAAATTCATTATGTCAAGTAATGGAAAATACTTTAAATATGATATGTTCTTATTTTCATATTAATATGTGTGAAACTAATTACCCGGTAATGGACGGTAGTACTAGTTACCTTAGTTAATGGGACTAACGCCTTGATTAATGAGCAATTGAAGAAACTAATTAATTTGGTAATGGAACAAATGTCCGGTTTGGGCTAGAGAGGACATTGGTATGTTCTCAAATTGTGCTAATTGTATTGATTTGTAAGGTTAAGGGTAAAATAAAAAATTAATTGTTTAGTAATTGATGTGGTAAATATATAGAAGAGATTATAGTAAATGATCATTGTATATAAAACTTATTATATTTAGTATTAAATAGATTTGTAGGTACCTCGCAACATCTTGCCTAGTAGTAGATCATGTATTGTATTTTTAAATGATGTAATGTTTGGGTGCTTAGAGATACATACGAATTGTATCCAAATGGTTGGGGTTGTCATATAAAGTGATTAATAAGTTATTTGGCTAACTAATTGACAATAATAACATGTAATGGAACAAGGTGTATATGAGTTTGACTGTGTTGACAAGTTAATGTTTGGGTATTAAATTAGCCATACGAACAAAGTTTAATGGAAAAGAAAAATGATTTGAGCACTTATTGCAAGTATAAAAGTAATGAAAGGTTATATGATAAATTATAAATAATAGAAATGAATATAAAATAAGTAGAATGAATAATGAATTGTGGAAATCTCTCAATATAACAAGGGTGTTATATGGACTGAAGTAAGATATAACATAGATGTAATAAATGTCAGGGAAGTAAAAAAATGACATGAATAAAATGTTGTGAATTAGACATTATGTAATGAATTACAATATGTATTAAAGGTGGATGGGAGAGGAAATGATCGAATGATTTATAAGTGTTGAGGAAATAAATTGTGAGGAAAATTTCATGAGTTTTCAAATAATAATACTAATATAAATCGAATATATTCATGAAGTGAAAAGAGTTATGAAGTAATCTTGATGTGAAAATGAAATACTGTATGAAAGTGTTTGAATGAGATCAATCAATTTTAAAGTTGTAAATAATAAATCGTATAGTGATGAATTAAATTAGATTATGAATGAAAATCATGATGCAAGGATGATAATATGATGAATAAAATGACGGGAAGAGAATTTATCGGGGAATAAAAAAAACTTATAAATAGTTAATATGGATGTAATTTTAACAAGAGTTGTAAATCTTGTACATTTATAAAAGTGTTGAAAGGTTGTCGAGGATTTCCAGATATATATATATATATATATATATATATATATATATATATATATATATATCCCAAATTCTTATATACTCTGTCATTGAAATTAAATAAAAACATATGAGAAAGTGCAGGATGTTACAACGGGTTTCACATTAAGTTGTGTGGGAGTATCCTCAACATGACTAGCTAGCTTCACGAGTCCAAAGGCAAAAAAAAATTACCAAAAAAGAAAAACAAATCCAGGTGCCTGGGTTCAAAGGCAACATAGACAGTCGATAAAATCATGGTTAGGTTTTTAAAAAATAGCTCAAGAAGATATTTTTTAAAAAACATTGAGATGAGAACATATTAGATTGACTAGGATTAACCCTCCACACTCGTGACTTGAGTCATGAACTTTACTAGGTTCAATAATATTTTTTTATTTAACTATATAATAACAAAATATGAAGACCAAATCAAAATTAACCAAACACTGAGTGATAAAATTGAAAAACAAAAAGCAATAAAAAATCCAACAAAAACCCAATTTGAATTATGAAATTGAAAAGAAAAAGAAGAAGAAAATAAGAAAAGCCATGTTAGGCGCATGGACCTAAGTGGACGTGGAGCTTGAAGTGGATAAAAGAATAGAAAGAATTCTATTTTTATAAATTATTCAAAATAAAAGAAATAATAATTAAAAAAAATAGAGACCAAATATTAAGGAAAAAAATTTAAAGGGGCTGATATGAGATTTTGAAGGGGTTGACGTGGAGTTTGAGATGGATAAAGAGAAGAAGATGAAAGAGAAATGGTCATCGACATCAAACTAGAGGTGTGTTTGGCGCATACCCCACCCCATCATAGAGGGGGAACCATGACCTTTTAAATTCCACCTGGAAAAGCAGAGTTTGGTGACCGGATAGTCCCACAAACACTACCTGAAGGATTGTGCGCGGCAAGCACCAGCGAAGTTTTCTTTTTTAAAAAATATTAAATATTTATTAAAATACAAAAATTCCACTAAGTTAATTTAACAATAAAAAATAAACATCATGAAAAGACCCAAAAACCCCTGAAGGATAGTTTTGTTAATTTTGAAACCAAGGATAATTAAGTAATTTAACTTTAATAAATAAATAAAACAAACAAAAGCTCTTGAGCTTAAACCATCATTTTTTTGTTCCCTGAGTATTTAAGTAATTTAATTTTTCTAAAAAGTTGAAAAGACTAATCTACCCCCAAACAATTTGAAAATGCCATTGAATCATGGTAAAAAGACTATCATGCCCCTATATCCTAGCTTAATGATTTTTTTAGCCAAGGGCAAGTTAGTCAAAACATTATTCTATTGAATGGTGTTCATTATTCTGTATTACAATGCGGGTCAGATAAAAAAAAATTAACATAAAAAAATATCTAGGCTTTGCTAATGTTTCTTCTAGTAGATTTTTTTTTTTTGTGTATTGACCTGATATGACCCTATCGACTTGGCAGGTCTTAAGACAACTCGAACAATTGGTTAAAGCATAGTTTGATCCAAAATAAATACATTATGATATTTTTTTTATAAATATTTAGGTGGAAACATATTTGATCGATTTAGGTTAACTTGTCAATCTGCATGCCAGGTCATGAGACTATGATAACCTGGTGGAAAGTAAATCAAAACAAATTATGAAGCCTAATTTTTAATAAACTCAATGTTGAAAAATAAAATTAAAAAAAAAATGACCAGAAAAAATCACTCGAGGTAATCTATCAAACTTGCATCCCGGATCATGAGATCAGGATAACCTAATATAAAGCAAATTAAAATAAATTAAGAAGTTCAATTCTCAGTCAATTCAATATTGAAAGATGAAATTAATTAAAATAAATTAAAAAAAACCGACTTAAATCAACCTGAGTTAATCCACCAAATTCTCGAGTTATGAGAAGAGAATAACATCATAAAAAACAAACCAAAATAAATCACGAAACCTAATTTCCAATCAACTCAATGTTTTTATGATGAAATTGAAAAAAAAAATATCAATTCAAAAAGAAAAAGAAATAACCTTGCAATCCAAGTCGAGACTAGAATAACCTTATAAAAAATAAATTAAAAAATAATATGAAGGATAATTCCTAATAAATCTAATATTAAAAGATATAATTAAAATTTTAAAAAAATATAAAAATATAAAATAAAAACCAAAGAAAAAAAAAATTGGATCGGCAGTCAAAACCCCTTCATGATATGGTATGTGGGACAAGGCAGAATGAGAAAGAGAGTCTTTATTTCTTTAGTACTATGAAGGTGAACTCCAAGTACAATACACCATTATTCTTTTTTATTTTGTGATGATAACTAGAAACTACAGCTGATGCAATTTCCTTTACATTATCTAGTAATACCAAAAGATAAAAACCATCCCAAGGGTGGGTTACCACCACCGCTTCAGCTAGCAACACGTTTATGGCAATTCGACAGGTTCGATATTCCAAATCTCTCGGGCATATTCATGAATGGTCCTGTCGCTGCTGAACTTGTACGAGCCTGCTGTATTCATGATTGACATCTTCGTCCATGTCTGCCAACAGTTGCAAATGCTAGGAATAAACAACTGAAGAAGTATATGACTTAATATGCAAAGAATAATAAATGCCATGGAGCATATAACATGTTCACTCCCCCCTTGTATAGACTACCAAGAAATGCAAATATCAATAATAGAATTAAGGACCTGTGCTAAACTGGTCTGATGATTCACAAGGCAAAAAGGATAAAAGGAAATTCATAATCCAGAAACTGAGCAATGCATACAGATATAGCAATAAAGCGTGTTCTGACTTGTATTTTGAGTAGATGCGAGATTGAGCATATGCGTGTAAAACTTACCTTTTGGTCATGGTATGCTTTATCGACCTCCTCTTGGCATTCTATGTAACTGGGGAAGTCCTTGCCCACTAGGAAATAATCTGCACGGCCAAAACCTTCATTTCCTTCTAATGATCCTATAAGTTCATCATAGTTGCAAGGCCCAAAAACTCCACTTTTGACAAAATCTTTCACTTCTTCAAAACTTGGGTCTGGGACAAACTGTTGAGAGGTCAGTGAGCAAAATGATGAAAATAGAATTTGATAAAGAAAGTGGCGATTTGCTTTTTCAGTTTTTCTTTTTTCTTCTCTTTTTTTTTTAAACAAATGGAAGGGTACTATTTTTATGGTTGATATTCACTGAAATTGAACCAAAAGCTTATTATCATAGCATCCTTCCATGGTGATCCTTGTCAGTAAGCATTGCTTGATAAATAGTTGTCAGTAATAGTTTCTAATCACTGTAAAAGGATATTTGGTTATTGGATGTACCTCCCCATCAGCTCGCTCTTTCCTTAGCCCTGCAATTTCACGAGCTCTAGCACCAAAGAGAAAAAAGTTGTCTTCTCCTACTTCTTCTCGGATTTCAACATTGGCGCCATCTAAGGTCCCAATAAGGACACAACCATTCATTGCAAACTTCATATTGCTTGTTCCACTGGCTTCCATCCCAGCAGTACTGCATAGAGGGATGTGGTAAATTCACAGCACAAAAGCTATTCACAAAATCAAAGGCAGTAAACCTGTATCTAAAATGTTTGACCCTCTCATTCTCACAAACTCAGCATCAGAGTATCTTGTGAAAAACAAATTTAAGTGTAATGAAATAAAATGAATTGCATGTTCTCTTAGCAATTAGGGTTTTCCGGTCAAATAACCAAAAGTTTCCTCCAATAATTAGAATCATGTATTCTTTGTTACAAGACTAAGAGAAACATACGTCTCTTAATATAGAGAAAACTGATTGCAAAAAATGCACAGGTATCGGTGTCTTCATTTATTACTTCAGTGGGGATATCTTGATTTTGCAGTATGATTAGATTTGGTTTTAGCAAAATAATATGAAAACAGAGAGATTTTCTATTGAAATCTATAATAGTACTAGTCTTGATTTACTTCTATTTAAATTTATAGTTATCAAATTAGAATCTTTTAAATTTGAATTTGAATATGTTTTTCTCTTGTAAAGTAGAATTCTAGGCTATGGAAAAAATCATGGAAAAACTTACAGGAACTTTTTATTAATTGATGGGAGGATTGGGCAACCTTGAATATTATGGAGGCTGGGGCAACCTCGAATATGCCTAGAAATTCTTTTATCTTTTTTCAAGTAGGTCTATATGAGTTAATTTCTTTTTATTCAATAAAATTGTTATTGTTATCAACCTGAATTATCAGATTTGTTATAATTAGTATCAATGGTAGATCCATGGTAGAAGTAACAAGGATATCACAATTTAATAAAGCAATTACAGGCATGAACATCAACAGGAGAAGCATCAACTACACCAACAAACTCATCAAAAAATTATGAAATAACTGGTGTAACAACTTCAAAACATGTCAGCTAAAGGAACCTACCCTAACCTTGAGGGCAAGGTTTTTAATGGGGGTAGAATTGTAACAGTCTTAGCCTTGATTTACTCCTATTTAAATTTATAGTTTTCAGATTAGATTAGGATCTTTTGAATTTCAATTTGAATAATTTGAATTTGTTTCTCTCTTATATTTAAGTAGAATTCTAGTTATGGAAAAAGTCATGAGAGGATTAGGCAAACCTCATATAAGCCTATAAATTATCTTTTATCTTTTTTCAATTAGGTCTTTGTGAGTCAATTTCTTTTTATTCAATAAAATTTCTATTGTTATCAACTTGAATTATGAGGCTTGTTACAAAACCTTGTTTCCAGGCTTGGATCAGAGTAAAAGCTGACCTGGTTTATGGTTGGAATCCTATTACTAGACCTCCTGACTGAATATGCAATCTGAAAACTCTCTTCATATAAAGGTAATTGGTCATACCAGAACAACACATGAAAATGTTCAAAAAGCTAATTGATGTGACAGTTATGTCGATTATCTATCGACTCTGATCAAATTTAGGCCTCATGCTTAAACAAAGGTCCATACAGCCTGAATAAGGAAAGGCTGCTCCACTTTCAGGTAAAACAAGCTGAGCTTGAGCAAGTCCAAATTGCAAGGCATAATAATATGGTCGAGAATATTAGAATATATGCCATTTCCAGACTTTTTATCTCAACATATCATATCCCATAAAAAAACTACGTTACAGAGAAATAGATGCAGAAAAACTGTGATACTCTATTTATAAGCAAAACAAGCCATCGAGGTGTAGCAATTTTGAGTACAGTAGTGGTTTTTGAATTATTTGTTGTGGTTGTAATTATAAGATATTTAAAGATATATGCTTAAAAAATACTTTTATATTTAATTAAATTTAAAAGTACTTGAAGACTTCTTTTTGTATCATCAAGCTTTTGGTTATTAGATGGTTACTAGATAGCAGTCCCGCGTTACACAGCAGGCTAACCTAATTTTTTTTCAACAAAATATGCTGAGATGCAGTGGCAGAGCCAAAAAATTTGAAATGAGGGAGCAAATTACTAACAAATACTTGATATTATATACTATATAGACATGTGTTATATATAGAGAAATCAATTTGAAATGCATGTTCTAACTCATGTCAAGCAAAATTAATTTAAGAATATTTTTAAAATGAAAAAACTTACATTATAATTATTCTTTTCGAGTTTTTATATTTTGAAACTGCTTCGTAATGACTTCATTCTTAATTTCATTAAAGATATTCTTTCTCAATATATACAATTAAACTTTCATTCATCTATTTCTAAATCTTCTAGGGACTAGTGAAATTATTGACAACAATTCTTTGTTGACTTGTTTTATACAAGTGGGTTAAATATAAATATTAATATATTTTTTAAATTTTTTTTATTGCGTCCCTAATTTTTTGAGTTGTTCAGTACTTCATTTTTAATAATAAGTTGATCACCATCATTTTTCATATGAAATTCATAACAAAATACATATTAATTCATCAAAACTCATTTCAATTCATATTCATATGCATATAATAGTATCCATACACATTAATTTAACAAATCCATAAATTATCATAAACTCTAACATTTTTAATAACTAATTATTAAGAAATAAAACTAAAATTAAACAATGGAATAGATAGAAAAAACGAAGGAAACTCACCTAAAACATAAGGCATAAAGCATAAAGCATAAAAAGTTACTTACTTAACTAATTAATAGTTTAGGACTTGAAGAAAAATTTTGTAGAAGGAAGAGAGGCAGGAACAATAATTCAAAAAAAAAAAAAAAGAAAAGCTTGGATCAATTAGTAGTTAATAAAAAAAATTGAACTTGTTAAGTTATTATATTAAAATTCTAATATAAAAAATATTTTGAAATAAAAGGATTAAGAGGGCAATTGCCCCCTTAATCCCCATTGTGGCTCCGCCACTGCTGAGATGATGTAAGTACTCATAAAAAAAAAATGGATCATTGACTCAATTGTATTTAATAATCTCGATTAATTCAGATAATATGATTATATATATCTTTTCTCTGTAATGTATGAATAAAGTTTAATTACCTGATATGCTGTGAGAGCTCACTTGCAGGAATAAGCAATTCAGCAACACTGACATTGTAATCAGGGACAAAAACAACCTACATTTAAAAGAAAAGGAGTAAGAAATGAAAAAACAAAGAAAATAGCATAACACTTGAGATTGGTGGATAGAAAGGATATTCTGGCAAGTTAGGTGGTTTGTAATTGCAGAGAAAAGAAGAAATAGCGCTTGAATTTCATTGTTTCTCAGATCAGTGTTAAATCAAATTGAAATGATCCCAAGGTTCCATATGGTCTATGAATATGGAGATGAAATAGCCAACATGTAAGAACTTCCTACCAATAGGATTGGAGAAGATATTTGTGGTTTAAGTTAATGACTTAAAAAAAAATGGCACTGGAGAGACTGTAATCTCACCTCCAGTAAATCACTATTTAGTGATGAAGTCATACCTTCAGTAAATCACCTATTTCTGGATCATGATTAACTGTAGCCCCAACATCTGTGATAAATTTCACTATTCTCTTGGCTTGCACATATGTAGAAAATGCTTTCCCCCCAAATATACAAACTCGTGGAACATACTTAGCTTTCCTTTCTGCAGCAGTCATTTCTTTCATCTTCTTGTAGCGGTAAACAATTCCCAAAACATTCAGTAATTGTCGCTTGTACTCGTGAATACGTTTCACCTGAACATGATGGTTTTAATCAACTTTATAGACAAAGCAAATTTGAGTGGACAAAAGGCTTCGTGTGCACGTGTTAGTTTTACTCCTTCCATTGTCAGGATGTGAGTTCAACATAATAAAAATAAATAAATTCATTACAAAAATAAAAATAACCTTCTATATTTATCTGAAATTTCATTTTTGATCTGTTTGTTAAAAGATGAGAGCTCTCCACTACATCACATGAATGAGAATGTGAAAAGTTCAACATCAATGAAGTTACCTGGATATCAAACATTGCATCAGGGCTAACAGAATATCCTGTCTTTTCTTTGAGGAATGATATGACCTTCATCTTGTTGCTCCTTTTGGCTGCCTTCCACTGCACTTGGAGGTCCTCATTATCGGAAAACTACATGCAAATCACACATTCTGGTCAGGAAGTACAGAAGCAACAAAGTCAAAAAAGACAATTAAATGTACAGACATGACTAATGAACAAACAAGTAGACGGATGTTAGAAACTCAAGTTCCAGGTGTAAAAAATCATTACAGGTCCCAGACTTCAGATGGGATACAACTTTTCAACATTATTATGAAGGCAGTAATTTTTTGTCTTCAAAGAATCCAAAATTTCTGCAAACTGGTTGGTCAGCAGAAATATGTTGGCCAAGGCATAGTTGCAATCTGAGGGATGTTGGAGCTTTAAAAGGACATGGAGGCGATGAAAATTTCAAAGTGACAACTTTCTTCTTCAAAGCCTTCTATTAAACGGAAGTGCTTCTGAAACACAGTTTGAAACGAGAGCATGACGGATACTCAACTCATTTCGAAGCAAAGAAATTTCAAGAAGTTGTGATCAAGAAATCTTAGGAACTACTAACCAATATGGCACAAATCTATGGGTTACCAGCCAATCTGTATAAACTGAAACTGTAGAGCATTAAGAGGATGAATTAGTTAAAACATGACAATTTTTATTCTTCAGTGCCCTTAGTTAACATGAATTATCTTGGTAGCGTTGTCTAAAGGTTGTGCATGGATGCTAAAGTCATTGTAAATGCTAACCACAAATTTTGATCAAGAAATCCTAAGAACTATTAATGAACTTTGAACATGAGCTCTCTTCCCAGAGGTCAAAATGTTACAGCACAAAAAAAGGGATATGATCATAGTCTCTGTAGCAATAAGGAAGTCAGAGACAATTCTGGACCAGAGTGGATATTAAGACATGTACAACATGGTACTCCCAAGATTTTGAAGTTCCCAATAATATTAACATATCAAATATCGCAACAATGGAAAGCAAAAGAAATGCTCATACAGAAAAATGGAAAGACTGTATAATTTGATTTCAGCAATGGACAAGTGTGATCTACCAATTAAGATAATTTCGGAGATGTGAAATCCAGATGCAGTGGATTACCTTTCTTAGTTCTGCCAGTTTTTCAGTATTTAAAACCCAATCATCCATGCCAATCCAGTCAGTAATAATTTTACTCAAACCTGGATTGCAGAAATGAATCCATCTTCTTGGTGTAACCCCATTTGTCTTATTTTGAAACTTATCTGGCCACAACTGTCAAATTTCAGAACAATGGTTAACGAGATGGGGATTTTTTAATTATTAAATGGACTGAAAATCCTCAGAATCAATAGAATCATTTAGCTGAATTATATTGCCATTAAAGAAGGCAAGAATACCTTATAAAATGCATTAAACACTTCATCCTTGACTATTTCACTATGTATCTCAGCAACTCCATTTACTGCATGACCACCCACAACAGCAAGATTAGCCATACGGACCATCTTTGGTGGTTTAGGGGGTGGTTCTGCCATTATCTTCTCCTTCTTCTGAGTTACTTTGCTTTTGGATTCATCTTTTTCATCAACCAGCTCCATTTCTTCTTCAAAATCATTAGCTCTCTTAGTTTCTTCTTCCAAATCATTAGCTCTCTTAGTTTCTTCTTCCAAATTAGTTTCTTCTTCAAAATCATTAGCTCTCTTAGTTTCTTCTTCAGAATTATAAACTAGCTTGGTTTCTTCATCAGAATTTTCTAATTCCTCACTGGTAACACCCACAGAGCTTTGCTTAGGCTTAACAATCAACTCTGCAAAAGCTGAAGGGAGATCAACATTTTCTAATATTCTCATCTCCTTCAGTTTCTTCTCCAACAAATCAGAATCTTCGGTACCATACTCTGATACTATGGTGCAAATTAGCTGTCAAATATGAAATGAGAACAATTGGATTTAAGGTGAAAACAACAGAGAAACTGGGTTTTGCTTCATGAACATCTTCAATTTTACCTCTTCATCTATCAATTCAATGATCTCAACAAGTCGTGGTAGTAGTTTCTGCATAAGTTCTAAACTCCATTTCTCCAAAGCCTCTGGTAGAACAGTATGGTTTGTGTATGCCACAGTTCTATTAAATAAAAGGAAGATTGAAAGGATACAAGTTATCAAACTAGAGAATAACAAAACTGAGATAACTTTATGGACTAAATAAATAATAAAAACAAGAAGGAAAAGAAATGCTTAAAAAAACCTTCAAACATATCTATGTTATATCTGATTTTCTCAGCTATTTCAAGTAGGAAAATGAGATAGACCAATCTAATGCATGAAACAAGTTGGAAAGAACTGAAGTTAAAGAGAGAACAGGAAATAAAAAATGAAAAAATAAACATATGATTTGTCAACTGCAAACAGATAATAGAGGAGCAAACATTAGAGAATTAAATGGAGAATTTCGTTTCTCCATTTTATTCTCTGCAGATCACTTGGCAAATTGTCTTAGAATGAAAGACAGAAACCTAAAGAAGAGGCTCTCTAATGAAATCCGCTAACTGGTACCAATCAACCAGAATGAGGGGTAAACAAGAAACTCATCAAGTAATAGCTAATATGTCCATTACATTAGAACCATTCAGCTATTTGCTTGGTATATTTTGAATTCCTCAGATCATGACTGTTTAGGAGGATATCTTCCGAAACAAATGAATTTGGTAAAATCCCTCTACATTAAACAGCTGTGATTGGGAGTACCTTTGAGTGATATTCCAGGCCTCCTTCCAGCTTAAACCTTTCAAATCTATCAAAATTCTCATCAACTCAGGGATGCATAGTGTGGGATGAGTGTCATTCATCTGCACTGCAACTTTCTCTGGAAATTTTTCCCAATCTATGTTCGATCCTGATCTTCTCTCAAAACATGATATGATATCTTGGAGAGAAGCTGAACACAAGGTATATTGTTGCTTCAACCGAAGAATCTTGCCCTCCAGTGAGTCATCCCCAGGGTAAAGAACGTAGCAAATCTGATATTACATGAAATCACTTTCATAACCAAACCTTACCATTTACAGTTCATGTTGTGCTAAAAAACAAAGCAATGGCATTAGATATGGAAGATAAAAAAGAGAGTGCAGCAACGGACAAAGACATCATAAACTTGGAGAAGAAAACATGGCAGTATGCAAAACCCTGAATCAATAGGTTTGATTAATGAATTTTGAGCCCGGGACAATAGCTTATACTGTCTAAATTAACATGCAACATGTAAAGCAAACTTTTTTGTGAGAACGTAAGTATTAAGAAGAAGGAAACACACACACACACCTTTTCAGCATTTGAGAGGGCCTCATATGCTTTGGTGTGGTCTCCTGCATTAAAAGCATATAAGTCCAAATCTTCTGATGGAGCTTTTGTTGACCAAAGTCTAAGGTTAATAGTGGTTTTAGTTTTATATCCCGGTATTGGGACATCATATGCCACAGCCTTAATATCTTCTCCACCAATCCAGTGTTTTTTCCCATCTGATCCAGAGACAACCTTGCCGTAAAATTTTACAGGATATGAGATATCATTTCTAAGAATTTCCCAGGGATTGCCCATCTACAAGGATAAAATAAAGTTAAATGAAATGTAAGAGGTTATCATAATGGATAAATAAAGTGTCACCAAAACCTAATCAAAGTTTTAAAAACTTCACATACCAGTGGAATTGCCTGAAATGAAAGATAATGAGCAGAAAGCATCAAAGAAACCATACCTCAAGCCAATCTTCAGCAACTTCCTCCTGACCATCTTTTGTAATCTGCTGTTTAAATAAGCCATACTTGTATCTTAATCCATAGCCCCATGCTGGGTAATTTAACGTTGCCAACGAGTCCAAAAAGCAGGAGGCAAGTCGCCCAAGACCCCCATTTCCAAGTGCAGCATCAGGCTCCTATTAACACGCACTCGATGGATTTATTTTTAGGTTGCACACAGACAGAGAGAAAAACATGTACGCATGTAGATTTATTTTTATTGAAAAGCTCTATTAAATAAATATCAAAGTCATTGCAGTAAGCAGCAGAGGCGTCAAGCCAGAGGTTTCAAAATATCAAAGAGAAATAGTCAATAATTTAAAGAAACGTTCCAATTCAGTTTTCAATTAATTTTCCAAATATTAGTTAACTGTTATTTAATCAACTCAATGAGATCTGAGTCTTAAGTTTCAGCAGCTAGCTTGTTTCTTTGTATCCTCTCCATTTTGCCTTTCCCCAAAGATTGTGACACATACCATTCAGCTTCATCTAACTGGCCTTTGATTTCAAGTAAGTTTTGCTTAAAAGAAAAGGGCTTCAAGTAACACCAGGTTATGCAAAATATACCATTAATGATCAGCGACACTACTAATTTGTGCCTAAAGACGTTACTAAAAGAAAATCACCTGGCAAGCCACATTTTCTAGGCTGTGCCCAAGCTTGCTCAAAGCCTCTGCATAAGCACCAGTCAGCTCTAAATTACCAATGGCATTCAACAGTGCTCTACCCTACAAAAAGAGAGAATGATTAAACAATAATGCCAGGCAGGCATTATTGAAGTCTGTTTGCTAGCTAATAATAATAATAAAAAAAAACACTATGGAATGTTGGAAACGACGCAAGGGAACACAACAAACCTGTAGAAATTCCATTGATAGATAATATGCCTGTTTTGCATTCAACCTCTCATAAGACTCGTATGTTGAATTCCAATTTATAATGAGAGCATCACGGACACTTTGTGCAGTAGCATAGTAAGCCTTGGGAAGCTCAAATCGCTCCGGAGAAAACAACGGTGTGAATTCTGCATGGTATTTGATACTCGAGGCAATAGATGAAGCATTTGGTGTGGAAGGATTCAAAATTCTTGGGACTTCTGCAATAAAAAAAGAAAAAGAAAAAAATATATATTTAAAAAGAAAAACTTATTTTGAAATTCCCTATTCTGTTGCAACTAAGGAGCTAGGAAAACAAACATCCATGTTACTTTTTTTTATAAAAAAAAAAAAAACACTTGATTTTGTTCAAAATTTGGCATTTCAGCATCAAAAAAGATCCGAACCCAACATCAACTCATAAAAAATAAAAAGATATCATAATGAGAGATGATTTTCAGCTTTTTGCTGCTTATCTCAAACGACCTGTTCCTGGATTAATTAAACAGCAAGCAAGATCACCAAATAAATATCGTGACAGCTTCTGATGATGATGATGATGATGATGATGATAAATATAAATAATAATAATAAGATCTTAATCCGAACAGACGAGACGACGGGTTCCAATACAATCTAATAGATAGTAAATAATAAAAAATAAAACTAGAATTCATCACTATAACTATAACAACAACAACAATACTAAATCATACCATATCGCACCAAACACAGAAGTTGAGGAAAGAGTAAAATGTAAAAGAAGCACTCGCGCACCTTCTTCTTCTTCGATGAGAGCATCATCTTTGAGTTTCTGCTTAGGTTCGCTACTTGACACATTCTTAATACTGACCGAGACCGACCTCCTTTTTACCACACGACGCGAATTCATGGAGAAGAGCTGCTGCTTCCTCCTCCATTTTGATCCAAAATCGACCAATCTTGATATTGAACTGCCATTGCTGCACCAATGCGACGTCGGTGAGAAATGTGAACTAGTAGTAGCCATTGCTCTCTCTCTCTCTCTCTCTCTCTGTGATCACAAGAGAGACTGAATCTCAGATGATTTATTTATGACAATAGTACTAATAATAATATAGAATAAAAAGGAACTTATCTTATCTCTTCACGGAGTTTTTGGTTAAATCATCAATGTTCTAATAAATTAATTAAGAAAAAAAAAGGGATCGATTCACGAGGGCCGTCCGTCTCTCTTCCCCTGAGTGCTCGCTTACTTCTTCGAATTCGATCCTCTACGGTCTATTTTGTGTTTGAATTTCTAAGACTGCCAGGTGGGATTTTGTTAGTTTTATTTACCTAACGTGGCTGAGTTGAATTGGGTGCTAATGTTGAGTTGCAGCCATTTTTTATTATTATAGATTGGTCGTGGGGGAAGGGGGATTTTCTTTTTTATATGGGTAAAACGACAAGGAAATGGAGGTATTGTAAGTTACTGGCAAGTGGCTACGCAAGTGCATGTGTATCGTACATTTGTACCAATTTAATTGGCTGTCAAGTTACGTCTGCAATTGCGGTGCTTTGCTTGTGTTTCACTTTTATGGATGATTTGAATATAGATTTTTAAAAGAAATATTTTTTAAAAAGAAAATATATTAAAATAATATATTTTTTAAATTTATTTGTTATATTTGAAAAAACAAAAAAAATTAATTTTAAATAAAATTAAAACAAATTTAAAATTTTTCAAAAATATTTTTACAGAGCAAAAATAAATAGGTGTTTATAATATTATTTTAAATTAATATATTATAAATTAGAATAAGCTTAGCATGAATTAAATTTAAAAAGAAAAATTGAATGTTAAGATAAAAGAATAGGGTATTCCTAATATCCATAGTATTGAATCCGACTTAATTCGACGAGTTAATTTGAGACTGAATCAACCGAGTTTAAAAAATAAATAAATAAAATTTAGGGTGATCTGGCTGATCCAGCGATTTAGTTGACTCATCCAAACTCCGTCAAAAACTTAGTTGCAATTCGTTGATTTTTTTTATTAAAATAATATCGTTTTGATTTTTTAAAAAAATAATTGACCCGGACAACCTAGTGACCTGATCAAAACCAGAAACTCGAGCCTTGGACCAGGTCGGGTTTAAAAATTATACTAATATCTTTATTATTTGCAATTTAAAATTTAAAATTTTGATTATGAAATCAAATTTAATTTATATCAAATAAAATACTTTATTTAATAGGGTAATTCTCATTCCTCCTTACATTTATTTAACGGTTTACAACTTTCTCCCTTTCATTGTTTATTGTCACCATCTCACCACCATGATTCCCAGAGAGACTAGTGTTGAAAGAAATGGCAGAACCAACAAAAGGCTCACGTAACACCTGAGCCCACGAATACAACGATCACAATCTGGAAAACCGCTGTGGAGAACATGATAAAATCCAGCAGATTTTTAGGAGGTATTGAGTATGAAACTATTTGGGAGATTTTTCCCATCAAATTGAAGGATGGCAAGGAAAATTATTTGATAGATGTTATGTCCAATGACATTCCTCCACGTGGTCCTGGTGATTCTGTTTAAAGTCCTGCTAACCGGAGGTCTTTTCCTCCGTCCATCATGAGGCGGTTCAGTAGCCATTGCCTACGCCCCAAGAGCTGCAAAGGAGCTAACCAGAGATGCATGCAGGAATGAAATTGATCTTCAGAGCAGGACCAAAAGACATCGTGAATCATCCTCTCAAACATGAGCAGGTAAAAAAAGAAGAAAAAAGCATCAAATTAGTGACAGCCCAACATCAAAGGCTAGAAAAAAACATCAATCAAAAACCACCTGAGCAAAACGGAGATTAGAAAATGTTGAGAAAATAGCCAATAACAGCACAAAGAAAGCCAGTAAAGCTCAATTAGTGACCCAGCGGTTCGAGGATCCCCTCCCAGGCACAGCAAAACGCAGACAGCAACATTTAAAAGGCAATCTGCACAGTGAAAGGAACAAAATCAAGTGCAAGAGTGAGATACATCAAAAAAGCACATGTAACCTATAGGAGGTGGTCAAAGATAAGAGCTTCGGATCAAGGTTTGCTTTCTATGTGATTTCAGATTCGAGCTCTAAAGTTACTAATATTGATGGCCACTAGAAATTTACCTGGTCGTTAACTTTAGAGTCCATGGAGATTAGTCGAGGTGCATGTAAGCTGGCCCTGACATCCCATATATATATATATATATATATATATATAAAAGCACATGGAGTATTAACAAGCTCAACCACCATGAAAAAACTAGCATAGCCTAATGGTATAGTGGTCAGATATAAGATGTCGTAAATGACGTAGAAAATATTTCAATGATGAACCATCCCAAAATCAAAGAAAAAACAAACTAAATGAACTAATTCTATTCCAAGCAACGTCCACTTATTAATTTCCATGGCCAACATGCTTAATTGGCATTAGTTGACATGAATCAACATGTTACAAGAACCTATCACAAGTTAAAAAAAAATATTAAAATAAATATACAAATGGGCTGGTTGCATAAGTTTTGGTTAAGGCTAAACTTAAGATTCTTTGGAGCATTAAGAGGAGATCTTAGTATATTTAATTTGGTTATTTTTTTTAATAAAAACCAATACGAACCGAAAATGATCATCCCTACCTTGTTGTGCAAGGAGAATAATTCAGCAACTTAATTGTGTTTTTTAGTATTGGAAAGATATCAAGAGGTGGCAAAAAGAAGCATTAAAAACAACATCTTTTACCTTCCAAAAGAAGTATAAATACAAGGGTGAGATTAGAATCATATTCTAACTTAGAAACTAAAGGGGCAACAACCTCTCCTTTAGTTTCTATGATTATTAGGCAGCATTATGGCTACAAATAAGTTTTGTATTAGATCTATAATGTTTTTGTTCTTCTTCTCTTCCTGCGGCAGATAAAGACTTAGGACTTATAGGCTTTATTTTTATTATGTTAGCTACAACTCAAGGTTTGTTTAGGCTTAATTAATAATTTGTTTTCAGTTAGATCCAAAACTTGTTTGGATCAAAGTTTAGGCTTACTAGTAAAGGTTTTGGGTTAGTTTTTATAAGTGAGTCAATTCAGCCCATAATGATAGATCCATTAGGGTTAATTTCTCAAAATTATTTAAACACATGTAAGCCTAAACTTCAGCACCTTTGATGAATAATACTTCTGAACTTTTTAGTTTTAACATGTAAGATAGATTCTTATATTCTTTAATCCTTGAACGTACTGAATCTGACTTATCGAAGATTAACTAGTTTCATGACATCATTCAACTTCATTTTAATAGTGTTGGTGCCTAGGGACATGTTTTCATTTTGTCACACTCCTATCAAACCTCTTTTCACTTTCTAGGATCGGATCTCAATCTTGATTATGGGTTAAGTGACCCCGTGCTCATGAAGTTCACATCAGTTGGTATCAAAGCAAGGCTCTGAGAACATGTCATATCCTTATAAAATTTTCATTTTTCTAATGTTCGTTAAGTTTTTTCAATGTTTGTGTCAATCTTCTTCTTTGTGTATGTAGCATACTAGTAAAAAAAATAATATTTTATTTTGTTACCATCTCTAACATATAAGTATTATAAAAGTCTAAAAAAAGATTTAAAAAAAAACAAATAAAAAAAGACGTTATTCAAAGCTTGTTGTAATTTTGCCGCAGAAACATAACTCTTAGAGAACCCTACAAAAAACACCTCAGAACTAATTCAAATTTCATATACTTCTTACTGAGGGTGAATTTGCCCTATATATTAAATTTAGGCTTAATTAGATATCATTTACATAAGGTTTCAATTCAGGGTTTAATTTTATCGCAAACTAATCATACACGAGTTTCGATACTTAGGCATAATAGAATGACTTATAAACTGAGATCTATAGTTTTTTAGGTACTAATATATTACATATTTAATTTTAGGTCATTCTAATATCATTAGATCTTAGTTCAATTATGGTGCTTCAAAATTATGTAATAGGCAGATTTACGTCAAGTTCCAAAATATGTTTTTCTACTATTTGTTTTGACTAAATCATTTTATTTCTATTATATTGGGATTATTTAGGAGTCAAATAAGTGTCTTCATTAATTTTCACTTCTGTTTTATTTCGCGTCTTCGTTCCGTCCACAATTCATACGAATTTGCATTTTTACTCGTGAAATCATAATTGTAGTTTTGCTTTGCTTGTTTTTAGTATATTTATTAATTTTTGAGTCTATATTCATATTTTAATTGCGTTACGAAAGCCTCTAGCTTTGATTGGTTGGATTTTTAGTTTTGAAAGAACCGAAAGAAAACAAGTCATAAGGTAAAAGGCATAGTGAGTTTATTAGAGTGAAAAGCCTTGATTTTAGGTGAAATATGAGAGGTGTGAGGATATATTTTTTGCTACTCACTAAAGTTTTACAGATTTCAAAGGATGTCTGAAAATAACGAATCAACGATACCAAACATCAAATTCTCTTTCCAAATAGGAGCTATAGACCAACAAATTGAACTTTTAACTAAGGTGAACAAAGAGTTGAAGGATAAAATGGACTCAATAAAGCAACATAATAATGGCGATGAATGCAAAAGAAGTAATGTTTGAAGGGCTATATGGAATGATAGAACTAATTTTGATGAGTTTGTTAATGATAACACAGATGTGGGTGATGATGACTATGAGTTTGCATCCGTGGGCCAAGAAAACAGGTTTGTGCCAAATAGAGCAAGAAGGAATGTAAGCTTCAGAAACGGTGGAGTTTTTTTGTTAGAGAGAGAATTCCCAAGATTTTGGGCATCGTGATGATTCAGGTGGAGAGTTAGGTACCATTAAGTTAAAAAATACCTGCTTTCCAAATGAAATTTTTGTAAGAAGGGGAGAATGTAAACCCCTGAATTTTTAAAGCTAAAAAAATTTATATATTTGTTTTAAAAAATGATAAAATTTCCCCTAGGGTGTAAAGGACTAATTGATATCTTTTATGTAAGGGTTAAACAAGAAAATTTAAAGTTTCTTATGTAAAATCACCAACCAATCAGTTTTGTGTTATCGAGCATAATGTTAAATTCGACCATCAGACCAAGCTGATATTTTATGAGGAATCTCTTCACATATAGTTTTATATGTAGTTAATATTTTAGAGTGATCAAAGTTCTGTAAGGTCATCAAAAAATGCCAATAATTAGACTGAAAAATAACACGAAATTTATTAACGGCAGTTTCATAAATACACCTGATGAGCTGGAAAATTCCAGCAGCTCTCTTCTTTCTTGAACCCATGGCTGGACAAAAAAAATGAAGATAAAAGAGAGCTTAGGAGAGAAAGAGAGAAAAGGCAAGAAGGAACCCTAAAATTGTGTTAGGAAAAAGTGTTTTTAGCTAGAAATCAACAAGAAACAAGAGAGAAAAGAAGGAACAAGGGAACTTAGGAGACAAAGTGAAGTACTAAAAAGAGAAAGCATACTTTGAATGAGGATGATGATGAATACAAAACCAAGATAATGTAGTGAGCCTTGATTCTTGATTAATACACTTGGGTAAGTTGTTTTAAAGTAACAATTGCTTGATTTGTTATGTTTTTCATATGGTTCTTTGAAATTCCTAAATTTTGGAATGTTAAGGTTTGTATTAATATTTGTAGGATATACTTTGAAATTGGCTTTTATGGCTTATGTTGATGTTGTGAGATTAGAAGATGGTTGGAAAAAAAAATGTGATGGAGGAGGAAAATTGGGCTTGAATGGCTAACCATGGGAGAATAAAAATTTAATGAATGGAGGTGTGATTATTACGTAGAATGAAGGAAAGGATATGACAAGGGAAAGATAGGGGAAGGCGATTATGGCATAGGTGATAAAGAAAATGAGGTTATGTGGTTTTGTTTAGAAAAGCATGTCATGAGTAATGTTTATTAAGGTTAAGATTATTAATAGGAAAGTGTAAGAAAAAAATATGAATTTAGCATAAAGGATAAAATTATATGAGGGTTGTGTTACTTGATAGGTTAAAAATTTGGAAAGGAAAGTTAATATTGTTATATATGGTGAAAATAAAAAAGGAATAATAGACTTGATGAAATATAATATGGGGATTAGATAAAGAGAATCATGTAGACGAGGAACATGCTAAATAAATGTTATGATATAGACATTGTGAAAATATTATGCGAGGAAGGTAATATAGGATATTGTTTGACTTATATGTTAGTACTAATACAGATGCTTTTCAATAAATGGTAGGAGGAGCATCCGGAGTCAGGACATCGGTGGAAGAAGCTCGAGCATCAAGTGTTGTAGATAGGTGTTGTTTGATTTTCTTGTTAAATTAATGTTTGCGAAATAGAAGAAAATGAAAAGTTGGTACTAAGACAATGAATTGGATAAAAATGATTGTTGGAGAATATAATTGAAATGAAGTTTGTGATGGGTGATGATGGATAAAGGTATTATGGAAAATATAACTTAGTTGTCCGTAGAAACAGAAGCTAAGGCTAGTGAAGTAACTTAATCATCCGCGAAGTTGGAGATTAAGGGAATGAAAATTTAAACTTAGCTGTTTGTAATTATAAAATCTAAGGGTTAGTGTTATAACTTAATTGTCCGTAACAATGAAGATTAAGGAAAGGGAAATTTTAACTTAGTGGTCCGTAATTACGGAAACTAAATGTTAGTGGTTTAACCTAATCATCCGATAAATCAGAGATTAAGAGGATGAAGTTGTAACTTAGTTGTCTGGTAGTTGGAAACTAAAGGATGTATTAAATTAATGTGGTGTAATTGAGAAATTGATGAGTTGGGGTTGGGAAGGCCATTTTGGTTATGTTGAAATTGAATGAATTAAAGTAAAATGGTTATGATGAGATTATTCCAAAGCTAAAGTGTTTGTTTTTATTTGAGGACGTTTAATTATAGATGAAGGTCTAAGTTTTAAATTGAGAAATTTGGAAGAAATCGATATTTTGAGAGAATGTGGGTAATTATTGTGAAATAAATTTTTAGTGAGGATTTAAAGTATGAATATAAAGTGAAATGTGATAGACGACATTTTACATGTAATAATTATGTTTCTTTATAATCATTCTGATATTATGGGTATTCTTTTTATGTTTTGTTTATGCAGAACCCTCTCATACTAATAAACCTCCTTAGATATTGTTTTGTTTTAGTTATTTAGTACTTTCGTTAGGTAATGAAATTTTTTTGTAACACTTTCTTATGTTGTATTTTTGTATTTAAAATATTGTAATTTCTTTTGGTTTGTAATAATTATATGACACTTATTATTTGGAAAATATATATAATTGATGTAGTAATATTTAATATGGGTAATTAGTGTTCAAAAAGGGAAGGATGTGATGTACACAAAAATTTGAAGGAAAGGATAAATGAATGTGTTGATGTGTTTGAGGCTGTCTTGATATGATTAAGTAATGGATATATAGATTTATGTTGATGCTAAGTGCAGGTATATAGAAGATGTTGATAACTTGGTACTTATAAAAACAAAGGAAACTCTACCGAAAATTTTAAGAATTATAAAAGAATAGATGGGGTTTAGTTTAACGAATGATAAAAAGGTAGATTCAGCAAAAAAGAAAATCGAGAGAAGTGATAGATTTATATGTTTATAAAAAAAATTACAAGGTATTTTTAATACTAGTTTTTCGATAATGGGGGTGTTACAGTTCGTCTATGACTTAGAACAAAGATTTATACTCATTAATAAATCTGGCATTTCACATTTATTACAGGCTTATATGCCCATGTAAATTTTTATAGGAAGAATTCATACAGGTGCCCTGACAAAGTTCACCTATCGTGGAAGGCAAAGATTTTTTCCATAACTCGTATATTATTGTGATGAAAAATACTACCAATTAAAATTGGTGAATATCCAAAATAATTCTGAGAATTTTCTAGTCAACTCCTAGTACTTAAATATCAACCTACTGATAGATCCAACATTTATACCAAAATATTGACCATTAATTTTTATGAATTAAAATTTTTAAGGTTATTGAAATATTGGTCAAATCTTTAAGAAATTTTACAAACTTATTATAAATTCCAAAAAAAAATGCAAAAACAAAAACACATAATTTTTCTAAAACAATGCTAAAAACATTTTTCTATCATTTTTATAAATAAAATGCAATTTTGTTTTTATAAGAAATTGACTGTATCCAACAAGAAAAAATATGATTTTTATTTTATTTTATTATATAAGGTCATGTTTGATAAAATCATCTTTCTTTCCCTAGAAAACTATCAAAATGGACTTGAGGGTGTGTTTGTCAAACATCCTCTTAGCCCAAAAAAATTCTTAACAAAAAGTTATTCAAAGTAACAAAGTCTTAAGTACTTGACCCAAAACAAAACCAAATGGATCGACCTAAAGATATTGGTTCAACCATGAACCAAACCAAAAACCACAATTTGACCCAAAAACTAAACCAAAACAAAGGTTTAAATTAAAATAAAATCAAAGTTTAAAATTAACACAAAATATAAAGATTTTCATAAAAAAACGGATCAAACACTTAAATCGTGAAGGACACGAAGAACATTCATCAAGAACCCAACAAATACAAATCTTAATCCAGACAAGTTTTCATGCAATCAAGAGAAGGGTTTATTTGAAATCATACAAGGATCTATAATCTAGCATCCATTCTCTTTGGTTATCAAAGAATCAACACGATTTTGTCAAAATGAATTTCAGTTCAAAAACCAAAACTTTATTATTAAAACCCCCAAGAAACTTGTTATTGATGCAAATAAAACCTAGATTATCGATAATTAGTCAAGTTACCTGAATAGTTGAGTGCAAAGAATTGGACCAAATTTATTCCAAATCATAGGGCTAAAACAATGTTCTCCCAAGAACATGAAGAAACTAAACCCAACAACCCAGAAATTCCCAGCCTACTTTTAAACCCAGAATTGGGCTCTTAGGCTTACAAAACATGCTGCTATGGGCTATTATTTTCCTTCTTTTTTCTTTTCTTCTTTCCTTTCCACTATCTTTTTCTTTCAAAGTTTGTTAGACATTCTATGTTAGGCTCTTGAATCTTCACTCTAGGATCTTTTCACAGTGTGTTTCTCAATGTTTTTCCTCTCTTTCCTCTTTCTTCATTTTCTAGGGGGTATTTATAGGGTCTTGACAGGGTTATTGATGAATTCAAACATATATTGATCAAAGCTTACCCATAAGATTAAAATGAGAGGGTATTGGACAAATGTTAACAACTAGAACCTTTGTCCTTCAATGGTATCGAGATTGTGGTTTTGTAATAAATTTGCCTAAGTGTTTTTCTTTTACTTGGAGACAAAGGCATGCATCCCTCACCTTCTTATTTCGGATGAAAGATTTATGACCCTTGATAAAAATCCTCTTGGAATTTTTAAATGTGAACACACAAAAAAGTTGAGTGGTTTTGCATAAAGTCGAGGCTTCGCCGAAATAACTCCAATGTAGACATCATTGGAGACCACCTAAACTTGATGGAGAAGAAGAATACATTTCAATTGGATCCATTCTTGCTTAAATTAGAGGTCTGTAGCTTCATATTTATTCGTTTGATGGTGCCAACTTAATCAGCTGAGAATCTAAAAATACATTGATGGCTAATAAGAGACAAGGTGGTGTTGAGTTCGTTGAAGAAAATGAGATGTAAATGTTTGATGGGAGCAACTGATCTTTATAGAGGGGGTGTTTTTCAGTTGATTGGTGGTGGTTACAACCCTAGAGGTGGTCGGAGATGCCACATTCATTCGCCTGAAGGTGCCTACTTGATCAATCAAAACTACCAGAAAAGAAACTAAACGGTGGCCAAATAACATGTCGTCTAGGTTAATTGTAGAAATTAGGATTTCTAATTTGGAATTTGACAGATTTCACTTTAGTCTCTATTCTTCCAATTGCTTTTAATTGCAGTTGTAATTTCTCTCAAAAGCTTAATTTCACCCCTGCCAAACTCAATCATCAGCCCCAAAGTTTAATGTTATTTTCATCTTGGTCTTTGGTTTCTGATTTGTGCACTTAAACCCTTAATTGACCATCAAACTTTTTATTTTTTTCAATTTGACCCTTGATTTGATCAATTTCAGCCTCTACAATCACACGTCTTTTTCAGTTTGGTCATTGGTTTTGAATTTATTCAATCAAGTCCTTAATTGCTCTATAACCACACGTTGAAAGTAAATTTCTCAATTTTTAATTCTTATGAAAAGACACTTAAAATGCCAAAAACAACGCAAATACATCAAAAATATATTTTCTTAGATTTTTTTTGAAAAAAACAACATTAACGTCGATTTGATGAAAAAAATAAATCAATAATTTTTAAATGAGCACATTAAAAACTAAACGTGTTAAAAGTAAATTTTTTAGATTTTATTTCTTATGAAAAGACATTTAAATGCCAAAAGTAACGCAAAAACATCAAAAAAAATATTTTCATAGAATTTTTTGTTATTTTTTTTTAATATTTTTTGAATTTGTTTTTGAAAAAAAAGAAGATAAAAGAATCGAATTATAACAACTGCAAACAAAAACACGTACCGACGAAATGTGGAGACACATTGTTGCAAAAAAATCAGCACAACAAAAACACACACTACCAACGATAAGCGTGCACACACAAACTATGCCGCTATAATTTCTTCCTGCAAAAACCATGTTTTTTTATAAGACTCGACAACCACATTTTCAATATGTCATCATCTATATTAAATGCTGATAGCATATGAAATTGCAACAGTTTGAATTGACGAAAATTTAATAATAGAAAATGCATGAAATGTAAGAAAAGAGTACAAGTCATGGTATTTGAAACAGAAGCTGACGAAACAAATAAATCTATAGAAATAAACAAATGGCTTAGAAATGGTGTAAAACTAAGAATTTTACTCATGGTCGCACAGGCCTCCCCGGGATCCTCCAATCATCAGGAAACTATTGCAACAAATTAAAAGGAACAATAGAATTTTGATGAATGCCGAACTGTTGCTGAATTTACCAAGGGAAATGCTGTTGAACAGACCCCCGAGACTTTCTACATCAGACAGAACTCGACGGCAATTAACAAAGAAAAAGTCGACGTCAGAAATTGTGATTAACAACAAAGATGCTGATAATGTCGACGTCAGAAATTGTGATTAACAACAAAGATGCTGATAATCTGAAAACAGACTATGTAAACGCCAAATGCATCTCTAATACTTCCACAAGAATTGTAGATGGAGACATCATGCATGGAACAAGCACAAACAAATTGAGTGGAGCAGAAAATGAAGCCACGCATAAAGACATTCAATAGAGAATAAATCGAAGAGGATGGAAGATTCCCAGCTTCAAGATTCAAATGAACATCAATATACAAGACAAGAAGACAGCCGGATGCATTGCCTAGTTTCTCGGTCTCTCCTCCTAGTCTTCTATAAAATCGAATGATTTATCTGGATGCTGAATTAAGAAGATAACAGCTGAATTTGCCAAAGGTGAAAATCCTTAAAACAGAAAATGGGCAACCCACATATTGTAGTCATACCTTATCCAGCACAGGGCCATGTGATTCCCTTCATGGAACTCTCACAATGCCTGGTAAAACAGGGGTTCAAAATCACATTTGTGAACACAGAGTATAATCACAAGAGGGTCTTGAAAGCATTGAGGGGGAACATTAATCTGGGGGGTGAAATTAGTCTTGTTTCGCTTCCAGATGGGCTAGAAGCT
>Ga0325411_1000461_pt1 | contig 42626 bp, 28 predicted proteins | sample PopdelMetagenome_13_FD_206181 | JGI IMG/M metagenome (GOLD analysis project Ga0325411, IMG submission 206181) | Populus deltoides microbial communities from Bellville, Georgia, United States - Xylem-PdIQD-R4 | ecosystem: Host-associated > Plants > Phyllosphere > Stem > Wood/Secondary xylem...
ATATTTTAGTGCCTTGCATGATTTGTTTTTAATTCACGAATTCTTAACACAAATCATCAAGAGACGTGGACCAACCTTTGAGTCCCACGAGGCCTCACGCCACCCCTTGCCCTCCTCGAAACACTTTGTCACTAGCTAGGCAAGTCCAATATTAATACCTCGAGGGATGAGGACATCACATAATCGATGGCATGCTTAATTTTATATGCCACGAGGTCAAAGTAGCGTTTAAGATGAAGATGATTGACTACTAAAAGTGCTTTTGGTATCTTCTTCAAACTGTTTTTGATTTAAAAAGAAGGTATTAAATTGATTTATTTAATTGTTTCTAGATGATTTTGATGTTCCAGTGTTAAAAGCAAAAGAAAAAACTGAAAAGATTACTTGAATGTGTTTTTAATTGGAAAAATACCATACATTAATGTATGATACCAAATACCCACTAAAATTTTAATAGGTATCAATTCATGAGAATTGAATCGGTCAATCCTGTCACTAGTAGAAATAAAAAGAAATATATAAAAAAATATTATTTGAATTGATATTTTAGAAGTTTTGTTTTGATAATTTTAATGTGCTGATATAAAAAATAAAATAAAAATAAAAAATATTATTTGAATGTATTTTTAATTGAAAGATATTTTTAAAAAACACCCTACACTGTAATACAAAACACCGTTCTTACATTACGGTCTATTTTTTAAATTGTTATTCATTTAAATAGTATGTTAATATTAATTTTTTTAAAATATATTTTCAATTAAAAGCCCATTTACTATTCACTGTAAAAACAAAATCAATGTTCTTTTTCAGCTAATTAGTCAAGACAAAACCCCTCCATTAAAGTTATTGCCGATAACGATAATCTAGTGGCCCATTGTCTGGATGGTTAAGAAATGTTAATTGTGCAAACACTGGCCCATCTTCGCCTCGATTGGAGGGTGGGAGGGTTCATCATCCTCTCTCTCTCTCTCTCTCTCTCTCTCTCTCTCGTCCTCAATTTTCTTGCCTTTTATAATCATGATAAAGAAAAGCGACACGCCGTTTGACTTAAAATCCAATCCACACGATTCTTTAACCTATCATCTCTACCCCAAAGTCATAATGAAAGCTGCCATTGCTTTTTCATTTTCTCTCGGCATAATTATTCCATAATTATAGAAAAAGCTATTTCTAGCAATAAAAATCTTAAAAGACTACCGGTGGTGGTGACGTCATGGGAGGGAGATCCAAACTGGGATAGGAAAAAAAAATAATAATAATATTAAAGTTGCAAATAATAAAATAAAAAAATGTAACAAGACCTAACCCCTTTCTTAAAACACAAACAACAGCAGTCAGTTGGTCTTGGGACTTGGACGGTCTTGTTACTTTGTTCTTGTTTTTGGTACTTGGTGGTGTAGTTGGGGTTAGCTTGAGCCAAAGTCTACGTAAATACGGCGTCGTGTCATCCACTAATACACCAGACCCTTATTTTAGTAGACTTTGAAACGGAAGATGAATCCTACACGTCACACACTCTCTCCTCCCCTTTTCTCACTTTGACTTCTTTCTCCCTCAACTTTTTTATTATTAACTCTAATAGTAAATCCCGAAAGTCAGTCAACGCCGTTAGATCACGGTTTGGAAACGGAAGCAGCATCTTTAACAGCGCCACCATCACCTCCAACGTTACCCATTGTAGCCGACTGGACGGTCAAAACAGACATGCTGGGTGAGGCTGGCCCTTCGCCGTTGGATTGGAGCAAAGCGTGGTGGTTGTTGTTGATCGCGGGGCTCCTGTTGTGACACGAGGCGGTTGAGATGGCGGTTGCGAGTGAGATGGGCATCAAACAAAGCCCTTTCCCTTGTAAATACTGCATGGCTGAGCCCATATCCTCCTCCATCAACTTAGCCACCTGGTGCTCTGTCACCGTCAAGCTGCTGTCGTTAGTTCTAGCCGTTTGGTTGCCGTTAGAGGTACGGGAGAGGGACCCACCATCGGCACTGGCCTGGATACAGTCACCACCAGCCTACAGAGACAGGAAAAATAAAACAGGAAATGTTGTTTATGATTGTTTCTCTTTTAAAGAGGAATCTGAGAAAAAAGAGAGCACGCGTGCTACTTTTGTTCTTGTCGTGTTGTTGTGATTGCGGGGGTTCTGGGGACTTTGGATTGGACTGGTGGGGCGGTGAGAGGCTTTGTGTATTTTTCACTACATGGAAAACTAGTTGGTTTTCAAGGGTCCATTTAGGGCATGGTCCGTGTAGTTAAAAATTCGATTTTTTAATTGAATTGGGTAAATAAAACTAATTCTTTTAATTTTCTGTAAAAAAAAAAAAAGGTGAAACTATCCTCAGTTGAAGTATCTGTAGCGTATTACCTCAGAGGACATGTCAGCAACAAGGGGGGCAACGGCAGCTGCACCGCCTAATCTGCTCATGCTCAAGACCTGCTTGTACGCAGGAAAACAAGAGACAATAATTAGGCAGGCAAAGAACACTTTATTACTGTTAATTAATTATAAAAAGGAGACAATGAGTGAGGGAATATTAGTTTGGTAAGAAGCCAGCAAGTAGATACATACCATAAAAGAAGATTTAAAAACCATATCTTAAAAAAATAATATGTCAACCAAACATGGGAGTCACTTGAATTATTATAAAATTTAAAGTAAAAAAAATAAAGTTCAGTTAGAGAAAGATGAGAACCTTGACTTGGAGCTGCAGGAATTTAACATAGTCGATGATCTCATCAAGCATTGAAGCCTTGTCTGTCTGTCATTCCACAAAACCTCTTCAGTACACAATTCTTAATCCTTAATTTAATTACATATTAATTAATTACAAGTAATAATTATTATGATTATCCCCTTAGAGCTGTTTCACACAAAACCTCTTAGGTACACAATTCTTAATTTAATTACATATTAATTAATTACAAGTAATAATTAGCTCTTTGAGATTGCCCCTTGTAAAAACAGTTTTTATGTTAATATGTGTGTGTATATATATATATATAATATTAACACATTAAAAAATAACAAAAAAATTCAGTTTAAAAAAAATCTTGAAGAAGAAGTAAACACAGATGAAGAAGCGGTGTAAAACAGAAATCCCGATCCATTCGCCAGCCATTGCGGGTGCTGATTGGAGAACAGTTCTGGGACCAACTAACAGGCAGTCTAAAAAGAACAGCACAAGACACCTAATTCAGAAACAACCCACTATACTATCGACACCTGTCTATCCAAAAAATAGGACCACCCGAAATTTCGAGGAATACACGTAGAAACTGATAAAAACCTGACTGGCCAGTTACTAGAAGAAGATGATGGTGATGAAGAAGAAGAAGAAGAATCAGTTCAGTTTTTCTTCTGGTTTCTTGGTCAATCAAATTGAGCAGTGGCCACAAATGATTTTAAAGAGATATAAATTAGTAGTTCATGTCTTGTTCTTGTTTTACCTTGTTGGCATTAGGCACCAACTCTTGCAGAGCTTTCATTCTTTCTGCTATTCTCTCCCTTCGTAACTGCCCACATAAAAAAATCAATCAATCTACGTTTATTTTCGTACTAATTAATGGCATAAAGTGAGAGTCAGTGACAAGGAGGGATACGAACAATACCCTTTCAGCTATGCTATGTGGGTCCGTTGCTTGACCTCTTCTAGCCCTAACCCTTTGTCTAGGTTGAGCTGGTGCACCACCATTGGAGCCACTTGCTTGAGGTTGGTTCATCACAGCCGTGGTGGCTGCCCCTTGAGCCCCAAAATTCTGTGCCTGCATAGCCCCTCCCTATACAATCACACAAGATTAATAAAATAAACGTGTAGAAAATATGAGTAGAAAATCTGAATACATACCTGGGGATGGTTAAAATGTTGCATGGACTGGTTCGACGCCTGACCAGTTCCGTTCATAGATCCAGCACCAAACCCATTAAACAATCCTTGCATTGAACCATCTCCTCCCTGAAAGAAGGGGGAAAAAAACAAATAATAAGTTGGCAATTTAATAGAATTTAGTCCCAGCTGCTCTGTTTCGTAAAACTAAAAATGAAAATGAAAAAGAATTTAATAACAAACGAAGATGAAAACCACCTTAAAGGAGGAGCCATCAATGATGTCGTTTTGAGGGAGGACGCCGCGAGCAGCAGCCATCAGAAGCTGCTGCTGCAGCATCATTTTAGCGGCGGCGGCAGCACCACCACCACCACCACTGATCTGGTGTTGTCTCAGCTTAGAAGCCAATATTACAGACTCATCAAAGTTATTATGAAACCCAAGATTACTATTGTCGGTATTAGATGGTGCGGTTTCATCCGACAAGTCTCTAGGTTTGGCTATAGAGTTGCTGCTGTCGTTGTTATTAATGGGCATGGCGAGGTCCCAAGGAGACTTGAGGTCAGGCCATGAACAAGGAGGAATAGTAGACAGCATTTGTTCAAGAAAATCATCATTCGAGGATGAATTGGGATCAAAGTGAGAGTTTTGGATCTGTGAAGGGTTCTGTTGGTTTTGAAGGTCTTGTAGAGGGATTTGTGATGATGGGTTTAAGAGCGAGTTAATCCCTTGCATTTCTCTACTACAAGGCTGCATCTTTTTGAAACAGAATGGATAGATTTCGTAAGAGCTTGAGGGTTTTGGGGTTTTGTGTGATATATATAGTTGAGATGGGTTTTGGGTTTGGTTTGCTTCAAGGGGATGGAAAACGAGAAGGAAACAGGAGTGAAGAGGGCATTTGGGTTTCCGAATAATGTTTATTAGGCCAAGACTGAAGAGAGAAGAGATCTCTTCCACTAATTCCCTTCTTCTTCTTCTTCCTCCTCCTCCTTGTATGTCAGGGATTGGAGGATATTAAATAGCAAAAGGTAAGCTTCTTTGTTTGGGTTTTGATTAGCTATCTTTTGTTTCATCTATATATCCTTTGGGGGTTCAGCTGGTGTGTTAGCCATGGTAGGGTTAACTGTGGATTTCTAGAGAATGTTTGTTTATATTTTTAAATTTTTCTCTTTTAACTTTGTTATACAAAAATATGATTTTAATATATTATTAATTAAAAAGCAGCATACTAAGACATTATTTGTTTGTGCGGGCCAAACATTCTTTTTATATTTTTAATTATTTTGAATTATTAATTTTAAATAATAATAATAATAAAATAATTTAATATATCTCTAATTAAAAAATACTTTAAAAAAACATCTTTTAACAAAATACCAAACATTATCTAAATAGCAACACCATACAGCTTTGTCGAATGGCCACTGTCGATGATAACGCGTGAGTTCCACTCTTTCTTTATTAGAGGCCAGGAGCCGAAGACCGTTTCTTTTCCTTTATTTTTTTCCTTTCTAAAAAGGACCCTTTCCCCCCTTTTTCACATGAGGTGTCAATTGAAACTTCTCATCATAAAAATTCATGTGCGTAGAGGTGCTGTGTTTATAATTATCATTTATTTAATTTATTTAATATTTTTTAAATTTCTTTACTTGTGTATATGTATTATTGACAGTTAAAATAAAATAATTGCGGACAAATACAGACACGCATACATAGTTTTGAAAACACATGACTTAATTTAATTTAGTATATTTAAACATTTTACTTCAAATCATTGTGTTATGAATGTTATTTTTGCTTATATATTGAATTTGAAAATTTACCTGTTAATTACACCAAAAAATCCAATAATTTTATGTAGAGTTAAGTATTTACAAGTGTTGCATGTAATATTAATTATACGTGTGAATATACCTGTTTTTTTATTAACGTGGATGTCCGGATTAGCTTGCGCGTATCTCGACTAATTTCACGGGTCATGAAATTAACGACCATGTAAGATTTCAGTGGCCATCCTATAACAACCATATAGCTCGAATATGAGACTACAGGGAGAGCAAACTTTTTAATCCTAAATTCTTACCATTAAACTACTTACTAGATAGTTATGATATACGTGTTTTATTTAGATACATTGATGATGTGATATGATTTATTTATTAGTGTAAATTTAAACACATACATTATAGTCCTTCCAATTTTATTTCAAAATTTTCTAATATATTCTAATAGCACGTGATATAGAAGATTTAACCTATATGATTGATTTATATAATTGAGTAAAATCCCAGTCCTTAATTCAATGTCAATGATCATATAAATTAGATTGCTCCATTTATTTTATTTTATTTTATTTTTACTCTGAGCTCACTTAATTTCTTTAACATACATGTCTTGGAGGATGACTCATGCTGGAATAACACCAAAATTTAACCTATTTTATGCAATAACCATGGACTTAGTATTCTTGCATTTATAAACAGCAGTAAAAATTATAGTGCAGTAGTTATTATTTTTTAAAGTGTTTTTTATATAAAAATACATTAAAATAATTTTTTTTAATTTTTAAAATTTATTTTTAATATTAGCATATCAAAATGATTTTAAAATAATAAAAACAATTAATTTAAAATTTTAAAAAAATTAAAAATTTCCAGAAACACTGTTAAACTACAATACTAAACAAGACTTTAATTTGATTCCAAGCTCTCATTACTTGCATGAAATATCCTTTATATAATCACTTTTTAAAAGCTTATTTGGTATCATAATAATTATTATTTTTAAAATAGTTTTTGCTTAAAAATATATTAAAATAATATTTTTTTATTTTTAAAATTTTATTTTTGATATTATCAGTAATTTGAAAACATAAAAAAATAATTTAAAGTAAAAAATTAAAAATTTTAATTTTTTTTAAACTTTAAAAACATAAAAATAAATAAACGTGCTATAAGTCCCGCGTGGTCGGCCAGTTCAATACGGTTCGCTTTCAACCGCGTTGCTCGATGCTAATTAATTTACCCTTTTTGTCATTTATGGAAAATGTGACGTCACAAGCAACTAGCTAGTAGCTACTGGTAATCAATATCCTAATGACACCTGCAAACAACCCACCGCCATTAATTACCATCTAAGCACAGACATATTTACAAGAACCATCCTCTGAGCTGATGCGACCCAACTTCACTCAGATCCCATCTAATATTTTAGTTGTAAGTTAAATAAGTTGATCTGTGGGTTGAGAGTGAATCTAAGCTATTATTTATATATTTTTTCAAATAATATCATTTAAAATATATATATATAAAAGCCAAGTTTTACATCGGTAAATCACCAAGTTTCGCTACTCAAGCTGGTTTTTTTAATCATGACAACATTCTTGTATGAATGAAGTGTTGATCAAGTAATGGTGAGTTGATTATTTGTAGCCTATTTAATAGGGTGGTTAAGATTGGTTTTTAAAAATAAAATTATTTAAAAATATATTAAAATTTTATTTTTTAAAAATTTTATTTTTAATATTATCACATTAAATTAAAGGATTAAAAATATATATAAAAAATAATTTTAAACTAAAAAATTTTTAATTTTTTTTAAAAACGATGAAACAACAGTGATTTCATGACTATAGCCTATCCTGCGAGTAGCGGCCTTTCTTCTTTCCCATTTCCCTCGTATTTAGCCGCCCCATTCAGTTTTTTTTTTTTTTTTTTTAAATTTATTTCACCATGTCTATTTTTTGCCCCAATTTCGCCTCAAATTAATTCGAGGCCGCTGGCCAATCAACTACGCAAAGTTGAAATGTACTATAAAGCCACAGTCGTACAGTTTTTAATTATCTTTATTTTTAATAACGGTCCAGATGTTTATTTACAAACAAGAATATGCAAATTATATTCCTTGATACCAAAAAATTAATCATTTTTATAAGTGGATGTAATCTCCCATTATGTTTCGAGTAGTAATCGAAGATGAGTAGTTAAATCTAAATAAATTTTGTTTTAATTAATTACTGAAAATAACAAATAACATAGCTCTATAAAATTTTTGTGAAATTCTGATGATCCTTCGGTCTCCGTGTCAAACGTGCTGTAAAATATTCTGATGTTAAATTAAACTTTGATTTTATGAAATAAAATATTAGGTTATTGTTAAAAGAAATTGAAAGACTAAGTAACAAATTTAATTTTAAAAAATTCGATCCCTCTTTTAGTTCAATTTGGTTTGACAATTAGAGGTGGAGAAATCAGAGGTAATTTTTTTTTTTGTGAAAATAGTTTCTCAAGTTTTGGTTTTTGTTATTTGATCCATTTTTTTTTGAGATTTTTACGGTTTGATTATAATCTTTATTTTTATCATGTTTTAGTCCTAAAATATTAAAAAAAAAGAGAGAAACTTGCCAAAAAAATATAGGAGAGAGCGTGTGTTAAGTCAACAACATTTCAACCATAACAACACCAATTTGAGTGCTATTGAATTTGTTTTAAAGAGAAAAGTTCAATGTAGGTGGTGTAGTAATCATACATGTCAGAAAAAGTAAATCAAGACTCGTGATTTATATTTCAACTTAGTTTGATTTATGTTTTTTAAATCGATTAAAAAATATGTTTAGGGTTATGAATATCTTCATAGAGGTTTTTAGAATGTTTTAGAGTTGTTATTATGTTAAAAAAACTAAAATTTGATTTTTCAGGATCGTAAAACTTAAACTCTAATTTTTCAACAACGTTAGGTGTTGTTGCTGAAATTTAAACTAAAAGATAACACATTATTTGTCTAGATAGGTGATATATTGTCCATTATGTTAAAAATGAAAGGATAAAACTACATGTCATTCATCCATTTAATAATAATAAGAAAAAGCTTGGCGTGCATGCCTAGCTTTCCAGACCAATCCGCGTCTGAGCTTCATCTCTCAGGCCAGGTGCATGAAACCCTAGGCTCGGCGGCATGATTTTTAGCTAAATAACATTTGCCTTTAAAAGAAAAATTAACATAAAATTCTCTTTAATAGACTTATTAATTTATGCATTGATCCAAGGTATAGTTTCTAAGAAGATTAAAGCTTTATATGGTAATAATAATAATAATATCTTTATAAATAAGTATATATTAACCTAATATGTAGATTTTAAAGAAAAAATAGCAAGGATCGGTTCGCCCTCCCTGTCTAGAAAACTGAAAAGAAAAGGATGCAAACCCGATCGAGAACACATTATTAAAACTAAAAAAGGAATCGAAATATATATAATTAATTGATGCATTGATCACATCCCAGTCTTGAATGCAAGAATGATATATATATATATATATATATATATATGTATTCCTTAATTACCAATGCAATTGCATGCACATGCATGCTTAAATGAAGATACGACTAAATCAAAAGAAATAGAATGTGATAGTTAGATTGTTGGAGGGTTCATCCGTTCATGATCACAGAAAGATCCAAGTGCTGCTCCTACGATATATGTTACCATTTCCAATTTTCATGCGATCTTAGCTGTTCAGAACCCATGTTCATTGCATCGTATCTTGGATTACAAGGCAGGGAAATCTCTGAAATTAAAAAATGAACAAGCTCCAGAAGATCAATACATGAATGCATCACAAACAACGTCCACAAGTTCATCTCAAATCAACTAAATGGGAATTTAAAACACATATATGCTACTATACACCAGTACATATATGCATGCCCATGAGAAGATTTCAAGAAAATTCCTTTTGAATATTCTCTCAAATTTATCAAACCCTAATTAACAACTCTTTACTCATTACGAAAGTACTTTAAAAGTGCAATATCTTGTGCTTTCTTAATGGATTCTGTATCATGTATTGATGAGCTGAAATTGTTTAACATATGGGATATTCTTACTTTCAAGAAAAGCAAAGCATTGTAACTCTTCAATACCCTGTGTGCAAGGCACGATCTCTATTGCATTGAAACGAGTTAATTTTTCAAGTGCTCAAGCTAATCAAATTAATAACATTATAAGATGTGATCTTGTTTTTAATATTTTTTTGGCGGGCTTAAGTATAATTAACACGATATATTCCATAATATACAAGCTTGAATTTTGAGAGGATTTTCGTAAGATATAGCGAGTGATTGTTTCTTCTATATTGTGAGAATATGAATATGGTCATAGCTACCCTAGCGTGCAGGATCAGAGGCAGGCACTCCTAACAGTACACCTCTTCGTGCGTGTAGGTTACTGATGAGAGTCTAAGTTTATTTTTTAAAAATTACTAGTTAGAATCTCACAAACAGACTTGTGGGGTTAGTTAAGATACGTATAAATTGATTCGAACATTGACATTAATAAAATAAAAATATCATATATAAATTCTTCACGAGCTGACAAGATCTTTTTCGTAGTATTTGTTTTTTTGGAAGGAGCAGATTAAAGTAAAAAAGTTTAATAGCTAGCGAATATATATGCAATTCTACTATCAGAGAAAGAGGTAACTGTAGAAATATAATTGTGGATAGTACTTTACACAGGCCATATCACCTAATTCACACGGCATCGAGTAACCTCTTTCTTTGTGTTCGACCTAGTTAAAGTCAATGAAAGATTTGTTGTACTCCTAGAATTTCAACTCTCTCTCTTTTTTTTCCTGTTCAAAGTCACTACTGACTTTTGACGAAGTTACAGAAGTGCATTTTTTCCTCACCGTGAAAATTCCCACTTCTGCCAAGCAACTTCCCTAGCTATCACCTTTGACACTACGCAGTGATTAATTTGCTTTCTTGTATCAGCACCATAAAGGGAACAAGATGTTTAGGATTAACTAGGTTGTTAAGCAGGATTAGCTCGCATTATTTCTGTCTAGACATGATTAGAGTCCACATCTTAATTTGAAATTAATGTGATTAAGATGGGCTACACATAATATTCTTTTCCACGAGAGAGTGAAATGATTTGATGGGATTGAATACAAAACTAACTTTAAAATGAAGTGGAAAAGGTGTTTTGTCATGGCTAGCTAGAAATAGCTCTAGCAAAGGCACCTTGGCAAGGGCAAGAGACTACCTGTATGTATGTATGTATGTATGTATGTATGTCTTTGTCTTGCGCCAATCTCAATCTTATACCTATCTATATATCTAGTTTTCTTCAGATGATCATAGCCAGGCTCTCTTTACACCTCAACACACCCATGACACTACATCCATGCATGCCTTGACAATCCATTAATCAAGGCGTAAACATGATTATCTTGTTTGTATATTTAGAGGGGTTGTAATTTATAGGTAAGCTATTCTCCTCTGCTTTTGTGATATATATCCTGGCTATCCCTAGCAAGCTCATATGCCTAGATACTTTAGATATACCGAGATTGACATCATCATCTACATGTAAAGTCTCTTATTTAGAGAAAAACAGGCGTAGTTATCCACAGAAATGAGATAGAAATGTTGCAGGCCACTTAAATTGACACAGAATCCAGCTTTAATCATTCAAAGCAATACTAGTTGTAAATCACTAGGGATCTCCCATGCTATTGTGCTGTCAAAATCGTCTCGACCAACTTTGACACAGGAGAGTAGACCTAGGCAAAAGACTTCCGTACGTCACCTTTCTTTGATTATCATAAAGAAACTAATTAATTAATTATTAGACGTCATTGCTTGAATCACCAATTAATTATGATTTAAACATTGTTTCGTTTAACCAAAATCTGTTTTCATGGAGGTTGAGATTAAACTGGTGCTGTAGTAATCGCGACTGATCAAATCAAGAGAAAATTAAAAAACAAACAGTTGCATTATGAGCTTCTTTATCAAAGACTGAAATCTGAAATTCCAATTCCATTCTAGTCAATCAATCACATAGAAAAGCAATATTTTATGCCAATTCCAAATTCGGCAAAGGTAGAATCAGAATTGGTATCTAATTTCATCTCTAATCAAACATATATGCTTCCTAAGTCAGACCTCTTTTTCGTGCCCCATGTTAGCTTGTATCTGTAAAGACCAACCTTTGCAGGCTATTGATCTTACATTATCAACGACAAAATTCTCTGAAATGACCGGATGTCCGCCAGCTTTCCTAGCTATTGATCACAAAGATAAACAAAAATCATATCCTTACATTTCACTTGGTGATGTCTCTTGTGTTTGTTTGGCATTTCTTCTCCCTGAAAAGTATTTCTTGAAAGAGAATTAATGGCACCTCATGTTTCTATCTTGTTAATGAAGCTGCCTGCACGTAATCATTACCCCATTTTGGAGATCAGGGTGCCCGATTAATTTCTTTCCATTACAAAAGTCAGAAATACCAGACATTCATGGAGCCATTATTCTAGATTTGAGTGGCAATCAGGCATCATCGAGGAATTCTCTCAAGGATCGAGGAGGGTTATTTTTAATTGTGTAATTCAAAATCCTAGATAATATTCCATTTAAATTTGAAAAATAAGAGAGTAAAACACACTCTTAATTTTCTGTCAATCAAGACATTTTCTTACCATTAAAATAAGCAATGTAGTAGTATATGTATTGGTCAACTCTAGGGTTTTCTTCTTCTTTTTTGTTCGGTTGGGATCAGTGATGAGAAAGAAAGGGAAGAATTTTAAGAAGACCTCCTAGCTAGACCGGACGAGCAGCTTATTCCATAAAAGACACACAACCTTGTAAAGCTATAATTACAGCCCCACTTAATAGTTGTTACGAGGCAAAAGATCATCCCAATCTTATATTATATTCCATATAATCATTTCCAAATCTTATATTTATATTACTATAAGAGAGAATAAAATACTACAAAAGAAAAAGAAAAAGATGGGAATATCATCAACGGTTCAGAAACAAGCAAACATAATAGATTATATAATATAGTAAAATAACTTATACAAAACGCTTGTTCATTGATAAAGTCAAGGATATATAAATGTTAGGAGCTGTCTTAATAATTGCAAATGATATTTTAAAATATTAACTCATCTTCTCTCTAGAAAAGAAATGGCATAGTTCTTGTGATATTATTAAACTTTTGTTCTTATCCTGGTTTGAGGTGAATTCTTTTAAATTAAATAGCTTTTGAAGCTGTGGATGATACAGAAAGCCGACACATGAAGCCGACTTCAAGAGGGCCTTTAAGGAAAGGGAGTTGGGATTCAATTGGACGGATAAGCCTTGGGCTCCACAAATTTGACCTAATATAAACTATGAGCTTCTGGGCAACTTTCAACCAAGACAGTGAAGGAGTTACACAACGTGTTAGGAGGTTTTGCAATTAAGAAAACAAGTTGGGATCGGACAAGGTTTTGATAACTTTTATTACAAAAAACAATTAGTCACCATTCTGAACTCTTACAAGCTGTCTATGTAGTGATAATACAGCAACAACTTTTACAGGGAACAGAAGAAAAGGGTTTTGGTTTAGACGAATTTGAACATATCAAGTAGAGTTGGAGGCTGGCTTGGATTCATGATATTGGGATCTGACTAGACGTGTGAACTAAAAGAGTGATGGAGCAGTTTTTGTTTTTTAAGGTTTTTTTATTTGGAAATATATTAAAATAATATTTTTAATTTAAAAAAAAAACACAATTTTAAACGCTTTCCCAGAAACCCCTAAAGGATGCATTCATGTCTTGCAATTTTCAAGAGATTGTCGTAGAATTTTTCTCATATTCTGGGAAATTTGGACTTCCAACTACCACCTTTGCTTATATATCATACATTTCAAACTAGCAAATCATTGATAAAGGATATGTAAAATCCGATCGAGTGTTTATCACGCATGGATATTTTTTTGTATACTGTTCATTAATTTTAGTTATTTGAAAATTTAGTTATATATAATTTATTTCAATTCAAAAACTTAACTTTTATTTAGAAGCGCCGTCTAAATAGAGATTTATAAAAAAATATTTTTTTATGTTTTTGAATAATTTTAATAAAATAATATTAAAAATAATATTTTTTTAAAATATTATTTTGTTGTATTTAAAAAAAAATACTTTAAAAAACAACTAGATGATTTTAATGTATTACTATAAAAAAATAATTATTTAAAATATAATCATTATCATACTTTCATTTCAATCAAATAATCAAAGTAGTTGAAGTGAGAATAGTTTCTCCTATTGACATATGTTCAACATGCTACCCATCCACTCTCACATGTAAGTGTGATCAGCAAAGTTTCAAAAGACCAATGAAAACAAAATGAGACCTTAGCATACCACCGGGGTTTAGCTCCTCGGAACATTAGCTCCACCCTTGCGCCGCCGCCTTTCTTTGCAGAGCCACAGTTTTACTGATGAGTTATCCTCCATGCTAACCTTCATAAGTACTAACTCCACAAATGACCTCAAGTAGTTTGCCTCCTGATTCACTAGTTATACCAGCTCCATTCAACACTGCATCTCTGAGGACTAAGTTCTTCTCATCACCTTTGCTTTCAGAATGAACCTTGTTACTTGATCTTTTGCCCTTCGGAACACTTTCTCCCTTAGATTGATTTTCCGAAAGGGCATTCTTAGGCTGTGGGGCTTCGCCATTTTTCACATCATTACTTGACAAACTCTATTGGGATTCAAGGAGAACTTGGAAAACCTTGTTTAGCTTTGCTACCTTTTCTTTTTCGCCCCCGTCTCCTTCTCCTTGCATGATCACATTTTTCAGAAATTATCAGAGGAAGAGATGGTCAAAAAAGTAAAAGCCACTGCAAGTTTGCCTTGAACATTTTATTCTATGGCTATAACCTAGGAAATCCTCAGCACTTACATTAATGGAGGTTCTACAAGTGTTTGTTCAACTATATGTAAGCTGCTAAAACATTTATCATCATGGAAAGGAGGAAAAATCAGAACTGTTCCAAGAAAAGTTTTTGGAGAAAAGCAAGTAGCAAATGAATTAGTGTGGCAATCAACTGAAAGTCTCAAAAGGGGAATCATGTGGAAGCAAGAAGCTGATAGAATTATTAACTCAAAACGTGCACAACAAAAGATCGTATAACATAATCATGTCATTTGATATCACCAGGTTCATGGCCATAGTAAAGCTTAATTCTTTTATAATTGGATTTATTCAGGATTTTAGCTCAAACTTCCACAGAAGTTCACCAACGAAAAGACTAGCAGAATCATCTCTGACGCCCATTCAGAACTGATCTCAACCCCTATTTTTTTTTCAGGTCAAATTTCAAGTTGGGGTTATACCGACGTAGTTTACCTTTCCTACTTAAAAATGATTAAGTACACATCTACCATTAATGACGAGAATGTTAGCCTTTCATAGTTGGAGCAAGAAGAGAATGTCAGTGACAGTGAAGTTACAAATACAAACCATAAATGCTTAGTTACACAACAATGGAAAGATGTACACAAACCATAAATGCTTAGTTACACAACAATGGAAAAATGTTCATTCCAGATCAGAATTTATCCAATCAACTTTTTTTTTTTGGTGCACTGGAGAAGATGAAACACGAACTGCAATCTGATGATAGCACAGCAGATACATCTCATTTAATTTAACACACATAACAAAGTATAAAAAAGCACTATCGTTAAAAAACTTACTAATATTAATAATAAACAAGACATGTTATCTATCGCTAGTGATAAAAAGTTCCATCAAAATATTGCATTTTGATATCATCATGAACTACAGGAGCTGTATCATCATTTCTAACTCATCTTTCTTTTCTTCATTGTGACATTTTCTGCCCTTCCGTGCTCTTCACCTTGGCCTTGCAACTTTTGACTACAACTTCACATTCTTTGCATTCCTTGATCTATATATATTAACAAGAAAGAAACAATCAAAACTGCGATTTTCTAGTGATTGATAAGTTGAAATGAGAATTCAACAATTAACTATTCGACATATAATTGAGCAGAGGGATTTAGATTTGTTAGAGGTGCTAGGACTCGCAATCATATATGTAATTGTCTTGTTGTTGCATATAATAACAGGTTTGTTTGACAAATCATTATTGGTTTTGATGCCATATTACCTCATCAGGTTGCAGATTGGCCAACACCTTTTGAAATGCATCGAATGACCTACTATCCATATTATAATAGAGCACAGAGGGATTTGGATTTGTCGAAGGATCTAGGACTTGCAACTTGCTAATTCGTTCCGATGCTAGTGTCTAAAAGAAATTAAAAAAGAAAAATGTGAAAAGCAAATAAAAATATCAGTAAGCAGGAATTTTAATCAATAATGCCATTTACCTGCAACAATGGAACACATCCATTCAAGAATGCATAAAATTTGTCCTGGCCAGCCAACTTGCTTGCTGCTTTTTCCAGAGACGTGAGTAAATAGTCATATACTGCCCGTCCCCAGGCATACGAGCCAAAATCATTTAGATTTTCCAGGAATTTGAGTGGCCACCAAGATATATATTTAGAATGGCTTGGAAAGAAATAGACATTGAACATGTATACAATGGATAGGCGAAGGAAGTCCTCAGCTTCACCTTTTCCATCAACCCTCATCAGGTTTAGTTTTTGCAGAAGCAAACAGCTAGATTTTTTAATGGAACTTCTCATTTCTCCATCTTTTTTTTCCTTACTGGCACCTGTTGACTTCTTTTTGGTTCTTTCATTTCCATTCACTATTTCAAAGTACCTCTGCACAATTTGCGGAGAAATCTGTGCTCCCAAAAATTTCATGTCCACCCTTTTCCCTTCAAAGCGGAGGCCGATGCATTTCTCAATTTCTTTGCCACAGAACTTGAGTGGACGGCCTGCTACAATAAATGCATCCATTTTAGCATCATAGCATTCAATAAGAGCAGCTGCCAGATTGCGATTAATGGGGCATCTAGGAATATCAAGGTAAGCAGAGAAGATTGAATTTTCAATTATGCTTCTCTTCTTCCCTTTTAAGTTTGAAAGAAACTCATGCATTTTCCGTGCACTGCATTTAGTGTCCATGGCTTGTTTTCCCTCGTATTTAAGTTTTCGTCTCTGTTAACAAAAAACAGAAAAAGAAAAGAACAGAGCTTTATTAGCCAAGAAAATCAGCAAAAAAGAACTATCCCTGTGAATCATGAAGCAAGAGAAACTTTTCCGGTAACTAAGAAATCACATTACAAAATTAAGGTTAAACAAGAGGACAAGATGGCAACCTCAATTGGAATACTAACTATTTGGTCTTTTCTTACTCTTTCTCTGGTTCCCTTCTCTTTCAAAATCTCCTCCCCTTGGAAAACTATAACTTCCTTTTGACGTTTCTTCTTGTTGAAAGCCTTCCTTCTGACCTTCTTGCCTTCCTCATTGTGGTATTCCTCTTGAAAACCCTGTTCTTTACAGCCCTCTTCTCTATCAATTTTCTCCTTTCTACCTTCCCCACTATTCTCCTCTCCAAAAACCTGCTTTTTGCTGCCTTCTTCTCCATCATTTTTCTCCTTTACAACAGGCTGTGAGGTAAATGCATTGTAAATCCAACTGAACTTTGCAACTCAAATTCCTTGCTTGATACTTGTCAAGTAATTTAACAGAAAAATCATGCAACCAGAAAAACTTTTCCCACAACTACAAAATGGTTGTGTTACAAATCAAGGTAAACAAGAGGCAAGGAAAAAATTGTGGAATACTAACCTTGTTGTTTGGTTTGACCAGTTTTCTGCTTCTCTTCTGTTTCATAACCTCCCTTTGGAAATTTTCATCTTCCTCTTGAAGTATTTTCTCTTTAAAATCCTTCTCTTTGGTGTTTTTGCCTTCCTCTCTATTCTCCTCTTCAAAACCCTGATATCCACAGCCTTCTTTTCTATCATTTTTCTTCTTCACAACTAGCTGCAAGGTGAATATATGGTGAATCCAACTGAATAAAGAGATCCCATTTTAATGTAAAATGAGACATACAGCAACCTCGGTATGACTTCTTGAATCCTGCAGCTTGTCCCTGCTACGCTTCTGGCCACAATAATTTGCCTGAGGCATGTAGGGAGCAAGCTTTGATCCACAGTTTTCAAATATTCTCTCTCCTAGCTTTTGTGCAATAGGCAAAACATCCTGGTGAAAACGAAAAGGAAAAAAGAAAAAATCTGATCATTTAGATAACAAAGAATCTAGAAGAGTTCGAAGGGAAAATGGTTGGTTATACATTCACCTGGTTTCTATTTCTTATAAAGTCCAAAAAGAGGTTGACAATCTCCAATGGGATCTCTTTAATTTCATCTAAGATTATTATCATAATTAATCCCATAGATGAAAATACAATGTCAGGATGGTGTTCCCTGAAAATTGTGCACATTCAGTTCAACAATTATAATCCATTCTATTAAAAAGAAATGCAACATACACTTGCAAGTTGCAATCTTTTCCATGAAAACGCTCGGGTTTATAGCTGTACCATCATACTTAAAGAAAATCAAGCATAAGCAACTGTTACATTATTGTCCATAGAAGGGGGAAAAACACAATGATACTTTTAAAAATCTGCATATCTGCCCTTTTTTGGCTCCAGAAAACATAATACAGCTGAATGACAAAACAAGAGGTTTATAGTTAAGGATACAGCTGTGCGTGACAAATGACCAACCTTTGTGAAACTAATGGGAACTTTCAGTTTTGAACACCTTCCCCCTCTCAAAAATAAAAATAAAAAGGGAGCATGAAATAAGACACAAAGAGTGTGAAGAAAACAAAAGATGCGTTGGAATATTAATCCTTGCCAACAAAATGCACATCATGGGGGAATCACTTAGTCTGTTAAACATCAAAGTACTCATCATTTAAAACCAACTACATGTGACTATTTAAAAGAAGATGGAAGAACACCTGAACAAAAGTTGAAAAACTAACAAAAACTAATTTACTTGAGAATTAGCTGAGAGAAGTTGATTGTAAAAGAAAAAACAATTACACTCAGTCAATATCTCACCTTATATTTGTCAAAAAATGCTTAAACATCTCCATAATCAAGGAATAACATTTACGATCCACCATCAAAAGGCATGATCTGACATTTGCAAACTTTTCTAGAATCAAAACTCTTTTATGGTATGAAGGGCTTGAGGTGTCGGATATATTTTCAAATGATGCTACAATCAGCTGTAAAATTACCTGCGAAGCAATCCAATGTTAGAGAGAACATTTATGAGTCAACCAAAATACACACGCAAGAATATGAAATTGAAAACACGGGCAGGTTAAAGTATCTTGGCATATGCACAAGAATATGCAAGTACAATCATGTGCCAACTAAAATTCTTAGCTCCTCTGTAAATAAAAACATATGAGACACTTAAAGGGGTATGTACCTGCATTTGTTCATCATCATATGAAAAAATTGGTGCGGTTATTCTCAAAATCTGACTGAAGCACAAAGCAACAGAAACTTTCACATCAACATCCGAATGACTCAGAAGTTCTTTGGTCATAAGTGCTTTCATTGCAAGGTCTACTGCCCTTTGCATTGAGTTGGAAGGAGATCGATCCATTCTCATTAGACAATTCTCAAGTTTCTAAGGAAAGAAAACAAAGAAAGAAAAGGAAAGGAATGAGACAATGCATTTGCATCTGCATTTAAACAGAGAGAGACAAGAAAAATTGAGCTTAACAAACAGAAAATAGAGGATAATTCATTATAACACTTCAATCAACATCTTCACCTCAGAGGTTGTGACATTTAACTTGAAGTATTGACTGCCATTCCATGTACAAATTAGATAATCAAGAAGTTCAAAAGGATCCTCACGTTAAGAAAAATTATTGACAGTCAAATGACCGATAGAAGCCCAAAAAGAATTCTAACTAGATTTCATTCAGATGGGATATTGAATAACCACACGAGACGAACTTCAACCAATTCCATTTCAACAAATTTCTTTTAATTCAAGTTGAACATTAAAATCCAGAAGCAAAAGAACATGCAACATCAACCTACAGCACCTAAAAGACCCAAGTAAATTTAAAAGAAGGGCAGCACAGAATTGACCAGAATCGGAAGCATTTCAACCACTCTAAAGCTTTCAGAAGGTGCCAATCAAAGTAATTTAATTTAGTCACACCTAAGTCCTAAACCTAAATCATTCAATTCACAAAAAAAAAAAAAATTGCAGCTTGAGCTTGTTCAAGATGAATTAAATGGAGAACGTGTGAGATGATAAAGAAGTACCTCAAGCAAAAGAAGGAGCTGTGAAACAGAAGATGGAGGTGAAAGAAGTGCATTTCCAGCTACCTTGATTTCATCTTCCAGCTCTTTATCCTCCCTTTCCATTTTTTTTTTTCCAGTCTCTCAAAACTAACCCTTTTAGCAGTTGACAGGGCAAGTGTTATCAGAATCACTGTTGTCTCTTTAAGGCTAAAAACAATTCTCAGGTTTCCAAGTAAAGAGCTCTCTTGTTCATTTTCAGCGGAGAAGGTTTTAATCAAGACCGAAGAAAAAGTACAGAGATTCCTTGAATTTCATACAGGTGTTGTACGATGATTGTATATCTCGGATTAGAAATTAAGTATATGCCTAATATTCAATTCTAAAAATAAATGGAGAAAATTTTGAAAATTCGTAATTCAATAGAATAATTAAATGAATAATACATAAAAACTTACATAATAAAAAAAAATCCAAAGTTGAATAAAAAAATAATTAAAAGAGCAAAACATGGCATTCCGGACCTTGGATCGAAAGTTAGGGGTCGTCTGTTAGGGGAGTTATTAAAAACGATTTTATATTACTTTATATTAAACATAAACATGGTTCTAAAACTTAACCCGATAAAAGGTGGCCTCAGTGAGCCTGAGCGAGCCTATATGAGCACAGGTGGGCCTCGGTAACATGACTTGGTAGTGAGTTTTAGAATTTGTAAATTTTAAAATATATTAGAATAATATTTTTTATTTTTTAAAAATTATAAAAACATTAAAAAAATATTAATTTAAAAAAAATTATTTTTTTTAAATATTTCGAAACACAATACCAAACACACAAGTGAGCTAGGTTTAAATCTATAAAACAAAAGTTAGTATAATCTAAAACATAACTAGATACAAGAAAGACATCCATGTAACCAATAACATAGATTAAAACTGAAACTTCAAATCAAAACCCTTTTTAGTTTATACAAGGTATTTTGCAAGAAAATCTTTTGGAATTATGTTAAATGCAAGCATCTAACTTTAATTGTGACATTGTTCGATTTTTTTTGTCAAAATTTTATAACTCTTTTATTAGACTCAACCTTGTCTTTATCCATTAACTCATGTTTGCTTAGAAATTAAGTATGTTTCTTCATCAAGAGGTTTTCTCGTATTCTTTTCTTTTACAAAACAAGTAAAACATATAAGTAAAAAGAATAAAATATGTATAAATATATAAATAAAAGCATTGTTAACCTTTTATTAACTTAAAAGCATATACAAATATCCAAAACTTGCAATAAATTAAGGTAAAACCTTTTTTTTTATTACATGCGGTTTTAGTCTTAAAAAAAGAAAGGTTTTTGAAATAACCTTTCATATCGAGTCAAAAACCATAAGAATAACTGAAGTTTCAAGGCAAAACCCTTTTAAATTGAATAAACAAATCCTAAAAAAGAGTAGAATATATTCTATAATGAATATTTATCCAATTTTCCTTAAATTACCTAATTACTTAACTTCCAAGAAATGAAGCACACAATTCTGAAAGGTGTAACTCAACTGATCAGGTTTTAAGTTTGCTTTCTAAAAATTACTAATTTGAATCTCACAAATCTCAAAACCACTGAAAGTTTATATGGTCGTTAACTTCAGAATCTATAGGATTGGTTAAAACACGCGCAAACTGATCCAGATATCCACGTTAATAAAAAAAAATGAATCACACAAACAAGAACTAACAAAAAAAAAAAAAAAAAGGTAAAGAAAAATTACATCAAGCAAAAACAGAAGTTGTGATGAAGTAGATGGAGGCGAAAGAAGCATAATGGTAGCTATCATGATATCCTCTTCAAGCCTTCATCTTATCTGACCATGTTTCCCCAAAACCCAAGAAAATAATATAAAATAAAATTCTCCTCTGCTTCACTAAACTATGGTCTTTCTAATACTCCAAGTAAGATGGGGCAAAAATGCTGAAGTTCTTTCATGTTGATTTTGTTCTTTTAGTTCTTCAAGAAGAGAAACACGAGGAGATGGACATGATTATAAACTAGCAACAGTAGAAATTGAAGCCAAAGATCGCTTCTTTTAAGGTTAAGAAGACAAAAATTCAGGATTTTCTGCTAGGGACAAGCCAAATGAGGCTTCTTTTAAGATCAAAACAGGAATGTCTTGACGTTACATCATATAAAAAACAAGAAGAAGAAGGAAAAATTCCAGTCAGGCTTTGATAGGGCTTGTTTGGGCTGGAAAACCAAGCCATGAGAACAATCATTTGAAGCCCACAATTCCTTTAGCCTTCTCAAATTGAAAATCATTTTCCTTAGCTTAGCAGGACAATTTATGGTAATTGATAAGGTGCCTCGTCTTGACTTTGAATTCCAAGGGATTGCAGAAATTCTTGGTGGAAGAGAACCATACAAGAAATTTCGTCACAGTGAATTTGGTACGAAGGTAATTAAGGTGGAGTTAGAATAATAAGGTAATTAAAATATGATACAAGGTGAGTTTTTAGTTGAATTAGATTGGATATTGAAAAACTTAATCGAAACTTGGTCTAAACAGGTTTTACAGAACTAAAAATTTTGATTTCTATAACTTGGAAGTGCACTGCTAAAAATCCAGAAATAACCATGGATTCTAAGAATCCACTGATCTATTCTCATCACCAAATATTAGTTCTCTGGGATTCAACTTCCCGTTCGCATTGGTTCACTTTATTTTCAAATGATTTAATGAACGAACAGTTTTGAGTTACATGATGGAGCTGGGAAATGACTCTTTTTTCTTCTTCTTTTTTGTTACAGGACAACGACTTGCTTTACCTGCACCATGTGATTTATTAAAAATGCCTAACAGCCGCAGTTCCTTTGACCCTCTTTGCTACTCTTCAAATTCTACTTCTAATGGAGGATCCTGAAGAGCCTGAAGAAAGAAAATTATGTCTAAATTCTACGGCAAAACAAGAAGAAGACCAACTGGAGAACAGAAATGATCAAAACAAGCATCTTCATTTCATAAACCAGTTGGTTAAAGGGCTTCCCAACAATAAACATTCTTCCTTGTCAAATTCCAATCAGCTTGTCAAGGCCAACTTAATACGCTTGTTTCGTCAAAAGATTTCAGCTTGGCAACAAGTATTTAGGTTACAACAGAGTATCTTTACTCTGATCACTTGCTTAACAATGAGTTCAGAAATTAACGAGCTAATGCAAACTAGTTCATATGCAATTGCTTACACTACGAATGCTTCAAATAAATATGATAGTAACAGATACAATTCTTATTCTTCTTTTTATCCAGTAATGTTCAAACATTTTCAACCAAATCAGAAAATAGGAGCACACCAGAGCCCAGATTTACTGCAGCAGAACAACGACTAGCAATCTAGTAGCACACAATCTAGTTGTGATTATTGGTTCCCTAATAGATGATACTAACCCATGGAGTAAGAAGGGCTTGGTAAGTTGATAACAGTGGTCTTGACTTTTGTCATCATGTCAATGCTGTTGGTGATGCCTTGTGATCCAATACCACTATCCTTCAAACCCTGTCAACAACGCATTTGTTATTCCTTAAGCTAATGTCCTGGGCCTGAATCAAAATATAAAGTAATAAGTTTGTTAGCATTTTCTGAAATTTCTTGTTCACCTGGAAAGGGAAATGATCTGGCCCACGAGCTGGTGCCGAGTTGATCTGAACTGTCCCGGTTTCCATTGCATCACTGATCAACACTGCTTTGTTGATGTCCTTTGTAAATACGCAACCCTATGTTTCAGAAACAAGCATCGATATAAAATATGGAGAGAGTGGTGGAAGGCAATCCACTTGAGATGCTTCAGCTTTATTAACTAAAACAACAATGTTATAAGGGAAGATGAGCTATACTTGGAGTCCGAAATTGCTAGCATTGCAATGGTGAATTCCTTCTTCCACGGAGTTGATCCTTATCACTGGCAAAATTGGCCCAAATGGCTCTTCCCATGCAATCCTCATATCAGGCCTCACATTATCTAACAACAAGGGCCAGATGAGGTTACCCTCTCTCTTATACTGCTGGCAAAATGTTGCTCCTTTCTCTTTGGCATCCATAACCAGCCCTTCAATGAAATTGGCAGATGACTCTGTGACTACAGGAGTGATATCACAATCGTCCTCGGGTGGCCCAACTCTTAATTTTGCAACTCTTGCTTTCACCTTTTCAACTAGAGAATCAGCTACGGATTCCATCACCAAGACAACCTTAATTGCAGTGCATCTTTGACCACTGTTATAGATGAGGTAGAAGAGAAAAGAAAAAACTTATTCATTGCATAATAAGGGCTAGGGCAGAAACAGATAGATTACTATCTATATACATTTTTATTCGTCTTGTGTAACACATTGACATGCTCATACTCTTTTAGGCTTTATGGAACAATATCTATGCAAAATGCAACCTTAACGAGATTTATGGAAAATTCTCATACCTGTAAGAAAATCCTCCTTTAATTATGTTTGCTGCTACCAAATCTAGGTCAGCATCTTCAAGCACTATGCAGGCATCTTTCCCTCCTAATTCCATCTGAAGAGGGATCATGCCTGCCTTCTTTGAAATTGAAATACCAGTATCTCCACCAGTGAAGCTAAGGGAAAACAACGCAACTTATGATTCACACGTTATGCATCAATCAATTGAAAGTAAGGACCTAATGAAGTTTCAAAAGAGGATCAATGAATGATTGATTACCTTATACAGTTCACACCAGGATGCATGGTAAGGAAGTCACCAATCTCAGACCCTTTCCCAGTGACGCAGCTGATTAGGCCTTTGGGAAAACCAGCCAAGTGAAAACAGTGCACCATATGCAAGCAAGAGACAGCACCCTGTAATAAAATTTAAAGGTGAGACTAAGAGGATGAAACCTTCCTCTATGATTAAACTTAGAGGAAATATTAGAGGCATAATTGTTTTACTTTTCTAGTGTTTGAAAAGAATTTATGTTTTGTTTCCTTGTGTAAAACCGTATAGAGAACTAGGTCCTTCAATTGCATACAACCGAACCATTCATTTCAGGTGCAACCTCAAGCCCTTAACTAACATAAATGATCCTTGAATTTTCAATACAATGGCTTGATGGAAAACATTATAAAGAATTAAAGGAGAAAAATTCATGTACCTGAGTTGGAGGCTTGAGCACAAGGGAGTTTCCAGCAATCAATGCAGGACCGATCTTTGAGACAGCTAAGTTGACAGGATAGTTAAAGGGTGGAATGGCTAGAACCACCCCAAGGGGAATCTGCAATTTTAGTGTTATCGAATTAGCTTAACCAATATGAAAACTTTTGAAAACAATTATCATGGTAGAAGTTATGGAAAGAAATCCTTCATGCATATACTCTTCATCCCAAATGTCTCGTCTTTTTTACAATAACCAAACGCTAGCTACAGTTTCGAACAATTGGCATTTAGTTAATTTCTCCCACCTATTATCTCTTTAATGTAATCGTATCAGACAAGTGACACCAATATCCGTCTAAACAAGCTCCTTACTCTGTGCCTACTCTCAAATACGTTTGGATTGTTCTGTCAGGTTCTAATTCGGTTGAGTAAAGTTGCATTCATGCAGGTATTCTTACATCATATTCATACGTGACACATACTGTTCTTATTTATATTCAAACTCCTCTCCAGTTCATAAAATTTTAGTTGAAAATTTTGTTAGGTTGAAATCATCAGACATAACTTTTTGTCTGCATTTTCTGTTGATCAAAAATATAAATCCCATGAAAAGATATGGGAGTCAACTTTGACCAGAACGAAATTTTGTTTCCTTATTCTCACCCTCACAACCATAAATTATACAGGTAATAAGAAATGAAGGTATGCGATTAGCGAATGTGAGCTAAGAAATATACCTTAGAAGTGAGGCAGTACTTGGTCCTTTCATTACCAGGGAAACTATCAGAGACCAAGAATTTTCCCTCTCCAAGGATTCTAACACCTTCTTCAGCAGTGTAGGAAATAAGATCCCCTGACCTCACAACCTTCATCCATTCAAATAAGAAAATCAGATAAATTACCCCCTTCTTGTGATTAATGTGCACGTTCAAGTTCAAACGTGAAAATGGAAAAAACTTAAATACCTCAGTGACCGAATCTTTAGCTGGTTTTGCAATTTCTTTTATCAGGCACTCAGCAATTGGGGCTTTGTGCTCTTTCAGGATAGCAGCTGCCTTGTGAAGGAGCTCTGCTCTCTTCCATAGTGGAGTTTTGGCCCATGTTTTCTGTGCACTTTTGGCTAGTTCCATCACTTTGTTAACCTCTTCCTGAGTACAAGCTGTTTCAAACCCATACCAAAATTTGATAAGAAAACAAACTTCAGGTAGATAGACAAGATTATACACTCTCCTCTCTCCATCATTTCAAACCAAGGCGAAAAATTCATTAGTCCCTAGATCAAATTTACTAATTCTTAATTATACATCCTTCTCTCCCTTTATTGCATGATAAGTTTCTTACAGGTATAAAATTGATTTTGTCCTCATCCCCTCTATTCATAAATAGAGGTAATTGCTTGAATATAAAACAAGCATCAACATTAAGGAGTCTCTCTTTCTCCAAAGATTATTAGGCAAGACTACAGTGGAGTAGTGTCATCCATGATTCAACATGAACATCTATATATCATCAAAAATGGTGAGAGAAATTAATGGTTGTAATTTCGTTGCTATGCATTCGTGCACATTGTTTCATCACAAGGTAATTTTCAAAGGAACATTTATCACAAAAAAAATCCAAAAACAACAGTAGCCTCATCAAATAAGCTGAGGTTAACCTGGTGCTGATCAGGGGCCATGCATTACTGTCCAAAGAACAGCAATATGGGATTAATCAACTATACCTTGAACCTTGTACTGAGTCTTTCTTGTAGTTGGGTTGACAATAGCAACGGTTTTGCCAGAAGAAGACTTCCTCCATTCTCCATCAGAGTAGTACTTGTACGCATCACCATCCAATATTTCTGAAAACACTCCAGTCCCAGCCATTTTTTGTACACCCCAACAAAGAAAAGAGCACAAAAATGCTACTTTTAGCTAGTAACTATCCAACTTCAGCAGCAGCAGCAGTGCCCTCTTCTTTTAACTCTCTCTTCCTCTGTAGAAAGAGTGATGGAGGTAGGAGAGTGAGTGTCAAGTGTGAGTTGGGTGAATGTGTGGCTTGCTTTTGATGGTATCTATATATAAGGAGAAGAGGAGCCACAGCCACGTTTTGGCATGGCAGCTACCTGATCCAAAAGAGTTGGTTAGGTGATTCAAAGAGTGCCAAGTGAGCATTTAATTGCCAACTTTGTCAATACCAAGGGCAGTTTCTGTTTTCATTGATGAATTATTTATTTGCGAATTACACTTGGATTTTTCTCTAACTACTTTTGGTCTGTAAAAAAAGAAGAAGAATTGACCACATTGATTTTCTACATGGCATATGGAATATTTTTTATATTCATTTTTTACCTTGTAAAACATTAATTTTACATAATTTTTCTATATCTTTTTCTACCCTCAATTAGTAGAAAAGAAAACGATTGCTACTTCTTTGTTATTTCGTATAAAAAATGGCTCTTGAGATCAAGAAATTGCTTGATCTATTAACTCCACAGGTTATTACGTGAAAAACTAAGAAACGCTTTCATGCTGTATAATTATAGATTCAATGATAAATTTTGCTGTAAATAAACCGATTTTGCCGAGTTTCCAACTCCCTATCATCTCTGATCTTCAATGTGTAGGAACTTCTTTCCTACGTACATATGCCTATGAATGCTATCCATCAAGACATGATCCTACTGGACATAATGATTTGTATTGTATCAGATTATCAGTAAGGGCACTCATCAAGAACTTGTCCAAAAATTCTTATCATTCAATGTTGATTTTTTTTTAATTACTTAACGTTTCTCATATGTTTAAATAAATATATTAAGTACTAGAAGTCCAACAGTACAACTCTTCGGTTAAGTTTGGCCAAGTTTTTCCTGGACCACAGCATGAAAGCTTAATCGCAGTTAAGTTTTTTTTGGGAGTTGAAGCTCGAAAAATGCAGCTTTAAATCTTCTCCGGCCAGTTTTAACAGCAGATCACTCGTATATTTTGCAAGGCTGCATGCCTTGGGCACACCCTTCAGGTATGGAAAACAGCATCAGTGCAAGCTGCTCTTAATACACTCTTTTTTTTTTTTTAATATATAATTTTACTTCAGCAAATAACTGCATGTTCATATCTTTTATTTTTATTTTAGAAAATAAAATCGAACAAATCTTTTTAAAACAAAGACCAGTAGCTTGAATCCAAACCAAAAAAGAGTTTGTTGAAACTCGAAAGAATGCTAGCTCAAAAGAAGATGGGGTTTGTTGGATTCAGTTGTCTGGTGAAGAATGGGGAGCCATGAGTTCTTGCGGGTTCTGCAGAACCACAAATCTTGCAAGCGTGATAAATGTCCATCATCTTTTGGATTTGGACCACAACTTGTATATAGATCTAAAGTAGATCCACCATTTTTATTTTTGATGTTTGGAAGTATCTAACGGTTATTTTTTAAATGTTTATATATATATATATATATATATATATAATATTTTTTTAAAAAAATTATTTTTAATATTAATACATTAAAATATTTAAAAACACTAAAAAAAAATTAATTTTTTTTATAAAATACAGGTGGGAGGCATCGTAAAGAGCACTTCATTGGCATTTATGGACCACATTGCATTATATGGCATAAATCCGATTGACTTTACCCTCGAAATGGACTTCTCACTGCTTGGCACCAACCCCTTGCTTGAGACTTTATCAAGCTTTTAGTGGGTGCCAAGATTCAGCTCCAAAAATGTTAAGAACCCATATGGGAGTTATTATCCCATTCAGTAGAAATTTTACAATGCTCAAAGTTACAATTAGTCAAGAAAAGAGAAGAAAGACTATATATAAAAGAGAGAGACAACATGAAAAAAAGGGAGTTATAAAAAAATAATTTTTGAGTATATATTCTTATTTTCTTACCAATTTTTGATGGTACAAAATGTAATTTTTTTTTTATTTTCGTGTCTTTCTTTCCTATTAAGTAAGTATTGATAGCAACCTTGAAGAGTAGTTTAACTAATCAGGTTTTATATTTGTTTTTTAATAGTCACAAGTTCGAGTTCCTTTAAGACCGTTAAAGACTTATATGGTCATTAACTTCACAGTCCGTGAAATAATTATATATAAAAAAATATTGATACCTATTTTTTTTCGTTCTTGCTCCTCTCTCACTAATTATGCAAGTATTGATAGTTATTTTTATTTTTATGGAAAAATATTTTTTTTATTTTTTTTCTCCTTTTTCAACCGTTTGGAATTAATGTTCTTCCAATATCAATATTCAAAATTTCAAAAATGTTAGCCTTAAATTATTTATCCATAGTTATGAAACTCGGAGATTAACATAGTGATTTATTAATCTAGAGCCTAGACCACTTCATGTTTCATGGCAAAAATTTTTTTTTTTTTTTTTTTTTTAACGAAATCAATGTCGTTTTGCTTTAAAACAAAACTTGTAATTCAAATCCTTTTCCCGTCCTTTTTGTGGAGGATGGACAAAGAAGAGACTTGCCTGTCCACGCCCTGGCTAGCTACCAACAATGTGGAATTATATATACATGTGGGGTCCATATCCTCTCAAACCATGCTATAGCCAAGTAAAATAAAAAATCATTCAAACTAACATTGGCTCAGTACAGTTATTCTTTTCTCCAATAAAAAAAAATAGATAATATTGTGGTTTTTTTAAAACAAAGATAAATGTTTTTCATAAAATATCAAAATCATAATTTATAATTCTCATCTAAATATTTTATATTTTTTTATAATCTAGTTATTTAGTATTTATTTTATTTTACTTAAATTAAAATTATATAAAAAAATTATATTGTTAATTAAAAAATATATAATAAAGTTATATTTATGACAATAACTAAATGAAAAATAATAATTTTAATACTTTACATCTCCAAAAGGTGGTTGCTGTAATTTTTTAATTTTATGAATAGAGAAATATTATATATTAATATAAATTTTCAGCTTTTCTCTTTTTTATTATATTCTTCTTAGATTAGAGTATTAATTTGTGTCTAAATAAGTATTTTAACAAAATTTAAATTCGATTTGCTTTCGAAGGAAAAAAAAAAAAAACCAGCTAGCAAGCCCATTGAAGGCAGAACCGAATTAGTCCAGCAAATGCTCAGGAAAAAAAACCCAGGCCCGATAAACAACAGCCCATCGAATCCAACAGTCATCCAAACGACATGTATCAATTCAACGACGACATCAAGTCGGTGTCTCTCATTCTGGCAACCAATAAAATCCCCAATTCATTACCTCTCTCTCTTCCCAGAATCTCAAAAAAATCCCCAAATCATCAAAATAAAATTCCTAGAAAATCCCAGAAACCCTAATCGTCTCATCTACAAGATGCACACAAAAAGCCATCAAATTTTCATCCAATCTCAGAATCCCCAATTCAAAACCCAAACCCTAACTCTAGACCCAACTCAAACCCTAACCCTCTACAATCTCAAGCTCTCTCTTATAACCGACAATCAAAATCCCTCTTCTTTCTATTTCACCCTCAACGGAAAACCTTTAAAAGACTCCACCTGTTTACCAAACCCACAAATTACCCCTCTCTGCACCCTAATCTTACAAGTCCGGCTCTCCGGCGGCGGTGGAGATGGCGGTGCCACGGGGGCGGAGTCCAGGGACTGTTATCTCAACATGTATGCTGATAAAAAGCCTGATAAAGTGGATCCACGTGAGCTGCGCCTATCGAAATGGCTTAATTGCTCACTTTCGAATGAGCCCTTGAGGCAACCTTGCGTAATTGATCGACTCGGTAATATGTTTAATAAGGAAGCTTTAGTTGAGGCTTTGATTGGTAAAAAATTGCCTAAGGAGTTTGGTTATATAAAGGGTTTGAAAGATATGATTGATATACAGTTAGAGGTGGTTCCGGGTGAGGGGTCGGGTAATGCACGGTTTCAATGTCCGGTAACGGGGTTAGAGTTTAATGGGAAGTATAAGTTTTTTGCTTTAAAGAATTGTGGGCATGTTTTGAGTGCTAAGGCATTGAAGGAGGTAAAGTCATCGGAGTGTCTGGTTTGTTATAAAGAGTTTGAGGAGTGTGATAAGATTGTGATAAATGGGAGTGACGAGGAGGTGGCAGTTTTAAGGGAGAGAATGGAGGAGGAGAGATCGAAAATGAAGGAGAAGAAAATGAAGAAGGTGAAGAATGGGGAAGTGGGGGCTAATGGAGAGGAGTTTTCAGGTCAGGGTGCGGAGGTGTCGCAGGTGAGTGGTAAAAAGCATGGGATTGTTGATGTTAAGGGAGTGGATAAGGTTGTTGGGAAAGTGAAAGGAAATGGGAAGGTTGAGAATGTGAAAGGGGTTAGTCATGGTGGTTCGGTGAAGCGGTTTAAGGCTACTGATATGGTACCAACTAATGCCACTAAGGAGGTATATGCTTCCATATTTACTTCCTCAAAGAAGCAAAGTTTCAAGGAGACGTATAGTTGTAGATCTCTTCCTCTTGGTAGGAACTAATTGTTGAAGGTGCATGAGGGCATGGTGCCTCCTCTATGACGTGATTCTTTGTTCTTCTTAGTTAATTTGCATAGAGTTTCATTGTTATGAACGTAAAGTAGTCATGTACTGAGACTGGTATTCCCTGGTATTTACCTTGATTGTTTGCTTCCAAATCAAACGTGCTGTGTACATTGTGTTTCATAGTAAAGTGTTGCAGAACATAAATGTTGTTGGCAGATTTCTGTTTATGGTTTGTAGTTTATTGATGATCTGGATGGATTGAGTTCAATTGTGATGCCATTACTGGGCCGAAGGTCATGGTATAACCTAGAAAAAAGGTTGGTTTGTACTCTTGATATGTTGCGACTAATATATGTGCACTTGATTGCGTGCCTCCAAATAAAATTTGCAGTGTATGTCATTTTTATTTTTTTTGTCATTAAGTGTTGAATGCAAGTGCTGTTGGTAGATTTCAGGTTATTTTGATTAGGCATTTGCTTAAGTGGTTCTTTTTGTTGCTGAAATAAGAGGGCCAAAATTGGTTATACAGAGTCCGAAAGGAGCAACGAAAAGAAAGTTGGATTAATAAAACATTTACCAAGCCACATCAAGAAATCTTATCAGAATTTGTCTTAACTTTGTATAACACCGGTGAACTGAAACTGTAGTTTGAAGTATTTGTCTATGTAGGGAAAAAATGTATTAGATTTCAGTAAGTGTGTAGCATGCTAGGTTTTCTTCTTTTTCAGCCAGGAATCAGGATCATTAAATATTTTTTTTGGAATAACTTTGACAAAAAGACATTTAAAGTGCCAGTTTTTTAAAATTGGATAGTATATTCTATCTTCATTTTTTGTACATGTATGTTAGTGGGAAATATTTATTGAATATTTCCCATAAATAGACCTTTTATACTCGCATTAATGTGGGGTTCATGAATTGCTTTTAAAAGTGATAGTTACTTAAATTTGAGGATATATTTTGTGCCTGGGTGTCTCTACGTGTGTTCCTAAGCTCACACCGTAAACTTCACATAAAATAGCCTGCTCTTGTTGGAAATTCCTTCAAATTAAGGTATAGCTTATGCCAACACCTCTGGGCTACTGGTTGTGCATCCTTTCCTGGATTTCAAATATTTTTACAGCCTTCGTTTCTGTCTCTTTTAGTGTTTGGTATTGCACAAAACTTGGGAGTTGTTTTCTATCAGGTTTGTGGGTTCAATATCTTCCGAGGGAGGTGAAAGTGTTGTGGAGATGTATGATTTTTTTGGCAATGATTTGGCGTGTGGTGTGAGAGGAACTCTAGAATATTTCATGACAGGCATCTGCCATTTCTTTCTGGCCTCTTAATGGTTCTTAAGCCACAGCTGGTCTTAGAGATACATCTCTGGAGCAGATGTGCAAAGCAATTGAAAAGCTTTGTTGCTCAAACTTTATAATTTCTCAAGACTCGACTTCGTGTCCTCCCTTTCTCAACACAGTTCATCTTTTACCATCCCCAATCCAAATAAGTAAAGGTCGAGGATCTGTTTCTCATGAGGGAGATCATGCTTTTGCATGGTTTGTATGTATCACCTGCCAAATCAGTGGATTAAGTTTGATAGTGATAACATTGATAGGCTGAAGTCTGCTAAGGGTGGGGAAGACAGAGATGGTAGATCGGTGCAGACTTGTCTGGGGGGGAAGAACAAAATGTGTAGGGACAGGATTAATTTGTATTGCAAATGGTAGCTGCAAAGCAACTACTAGTAATGTGCAATAAATTTGGATAATCATGTACAAGAATTTGCAGGAGTGGTTCGAGACTTGTTTCTTCTTCCTCGGATTCTCAGCAGCTAACAAGTGCTAAATCACTGCATATAGCACATCGACATTGGGCTTACATTGAGAGTCGAACTGAAAAAACAAAATATATATACATATATCTAATTTGTTATCTGCTTTCATTGAGAGTCGAACTCAAGACCTCCCGCTTACTAAACGGGTGCTCTAACCAACTGAGCTATGAAAGCTTATCTGTTGCGTGCTCTATGGTTTTTAATCCATAACAATAATAATAATAACAGGGTACTCCCATCTCCTGCCTTGCTTTTGAAGGGAAGGAAACGACTTTGCACGTCAATTTGATGAAATATTATGACGTCATAGTATATTGTGATATTATTTTGTTAATACTATTGTAGGAATTTATTTTTTTTTCCCCTTCTAATTAGAGGATAAATCCATCCGCTATTTATGAAAAAAGAAAAGAAAAGAAAAATGTATTTCTCTCATCTAAAATATGTAAAAACACTCATGAGGTGTTCAATGTTATTAACCATACAAGTTTTCGAATAGGAATAGGAAAATGCTAGAAAGCACTTTTTTGCTCATTTATCGTTGAATGATGGTATTAGCATTCCATATTATAATTTCTGCAGCAAAAGTGTAGTTATTCTCAGCTCCACCTCTGATGTGCATCTCTGAATTTATAGTGCTCTTGCATCTTCTCATGATTTCTAGCATTTTCAAGTTGAAACTTATCAAAGTGCTTCTCTCTTTTTTTTTCCTTTTCTTTTAAGTTGGTTATTTGGGTGTAAGGAAAAATAGAGGAAGGTGTGTTGAATTCAAAAGTTAGGATAAGTTTACCTGTATAAATATATGAAATCATTGATTCTCAGTTCGGGACATATTCAAGTTGCTTGATTCGGCTCTGTGTAAGTTCTGATGCTTTACTTCGCTATTCTTGAACCTTTGCCATTCCTGTCCTGCTAGCTTATTAAAGATATTCTTGCATAACTATGGCTTGCCATCTCTTTCTTCCCACTCGATCTATGCTCTAATTGAGTTTCTCTAGGAAAGATCATGGTGATATATAGCAGACAAATGATATGATGGTAGGCATGTGATGAGATGAGTATCTTCTTCTTCTTCTTCTTCTTTCATAGAATGTATGTGAGAATCGATTGATATTAATAAAAGTAAACATATTCATTAGTTTTCTTTTTCTTGATCACATATTTCTTTTTCAATTATCTCTGGTTACTGATTCTTATTTCTTGGACTAGGACAGCTGGGTCCTGTTTTATACTATCTATGCCTGCAGGCTGTTAGACAAGATATCTTCATAGAAGCATTTCTTAAAAGCTTCCATATGAGCCACCTGCAAACATATTGCAAGAATCACTGACCCATCTTCATTAGGACTTGGCAGAAGCAATGAGTCCCCATCAAAATCATGAGTTCCTGGTCCCATATAAATCTCCTTTCCCCACCCAAAATCAAGGCCATAAATAGGCAGGGTTAACCAGCTAACAACCGCAATATTTGGGTTCCCATAAAAGGGCCCTTCAGCACCTCCCAGTGCGTGGATGTCTTGAAACCTGGTCAAGTCTGGTTGATTCTTCAAGAAATCAATTGCAGATATCACATACTCATTTGTCACCGTTTCAATTGCTTCCCTTATTTTACTTGCAGCATATCCCAAAGGTTTTGACAAGAGCTCGCCGGCTTGACTAACTGCAATGACATCAAGAGAAGCATTGCCAAAGTAACCATCAGGCAAAGGTGGCTGCATACGTCCACGTGAATCAACACAGACACCTAAAGCAATTGGTTGCTCAGGTTTGTGTCGACGAGCTTTACAAGCAGACCTCCAAACATGTCCAGTCAAGGTCTCGTATCTAGTATAACCACGGCCACTATCTATACTTCTTCCCTCGTTAGCCATATTCTTTAATTTCTCAACCTGAGTTTTGGTCAGCCTCAACATGGCTATAGTTGTCTTCTTTTTCCTCTCTTCAGCATTACTCAACTCCCCCAACAGTAGCGGTGGAAGACCGAACTCCGCATGATCAAACTGTGGCCGAGCCACAGGGGGATCCCCAGCTCGCAAGACCTTGCGGTCAAGAAAAGGAAGCGTGCCTAATGGCTCTCCACGGCTGATTCTTGCCCACTCAGACATAAATTGAAGTGCACTTTTCCCATCAACAACAGCATGGGATATTCTCAAACCTAGGCTAATACCACCACATTGGAAAATGGTGAGTTGCACTAGCAATAGAGGCAGTTCATGTAATGGAATAGTGTAGTCAACATTTGGGATTAGGTATTGGTACTCTGGAGATGGTAAGTCGCCAAGATCTTCAAGCTTGGATTCAGATTCAGCCTCAATGAGTGTAACACCCATGGCATTGCACTCAAGCTCTAGGCGCCCACGACCTATCCAGTGTAAACGACCGGCTAATAGATAAAATGGCACCAAGGCATGGCTCAACGAGTCTTTTAGGTTATTGATAATAGCATTGGATAGCGTAGGCCATTTCGGTGATGATTTGTAGAAGTAGATAGTGGGAACATGAGTTATTGTTCCTATTTGATCCCATTCAGAAAGGGAAACGCGGCCAGTCCATGTTGGTTTTGCTGGTTTCACTACATGAGAGCTCTTGATGGTCACCACCATTTTTTGACAATATAAGATTCGACAGAAAAATCGAAGAGTGTGAGTTGCTAAAGAAACGCCATAATCAGCTGTATTTAAAGGCCATGCTTCTTAAGAGAGTAAGAATTGAAGACATGTAGAAGATAGTTGTTGAAATGATTTTTTCGTGAGTCTAGTAGTTCCCTGGAAAGGTCAGATCATAAGGAGAGTCCATTAGCACCCTTGAGAAATAAAAGGAAAAGAAAGGTTTTTTTCCCTATCAATCCAAATAATAAATGTTTTCAGTTCCTGAAGAACACATGACATTTTGCCGAGTTCTTCAGGTTTTCAAGCGCATGGGAGGAAAGGCAGGACTTGTGCCTGAATGACTCGTGAAGGAGGGTCCGTTGGTCAAGGAAGAGGGAGTGATCAACAAAGGCAAGTTATGCATTACATCAGCTTTTACAATCGACAGAAATCTTGTAGGATTATGTAGATGCAATATTATGTATTAATATATTATTAGACTATATATTTTATTCAAACATTTTTAAAAATGCAACTTCCTCGCTGATCTAGCTAATTATACATGTAGAGATTTTTTTATGTTAATTTTAAATTTTAAATTTAAAAAGTTAGGAAATAAGAGGATCGCTTTCACACCTTAGCGATCAAAAATAATTATATTAAAGTAGTATTTAGTATGCTGAACAATATTAATTAAATTAGATTGAATCAGATTGGATTAACCTAGATAGAACTACATAAAATTATTTTATCTTATGCTTGATGTATATTGAACTAGATTGAATAATTATTGTATTTTAAATTTAATAGACATTAAAGTTGATAGAATAACTTGTTATAATAACAATAATATCCATATTCTAATGTTTTGAATATAGATTATAATATATATTTTAATCCAAAACTTTACTGGGGAGTGAACCGGGCAGTGGACCAGTGGTGGTGGGTGTAGATATGCTTCACGCGTCGGCGCTGAACCTGTGAAAACAGTAGCAAACGACTTGGTTTATGGGAGGAAAGAGGTGGTTTCTGGCTCATTTCGGGGATGAACAGAGTATGGTTTCTGGCTGGGATGTGGGGCTGTGTATTTCAGGTTTGAGAGTTGTAACAGGAAAGAAAGATAGGGTTCGGTCAGACGAGGAAGAAGGGAGATGTGCGGCGGTGATTGCGTGTAGATTGTTTGGATTGTTTCGCGTCATTAACAAGGAATGAGACTATACTTTGAGTGCTCTTGATTATTAGAATTTGTTTGTTTGTGAAGTAGTTTTGGTAGTTATAATTTTAAAAAAATAACTTAAAAAAATATAATTAATTATATAAAAAAGAATATATATAAAATATTTAATGGAAATGTAGTTTCAATTATTTTTTAAAGTGTTTTTATATTAAAATAATATTTTTTTATTTTTTAAAAAATATTTTTGATATCATCACTTCAAAATAATTTAAAAACACCAAAATATATCAATTTAAAACAAAGAAAAAAATAAAACAAAATTAATTTTTTTCAAAAATACTTTTAAAATGCAAAAACAAACAAGGTTTTACAAAACTCAATTAAAAAAATATACGAAAACTTCATTTTAAATTTAATTTTTTAATTTTTTAATAAACCCTGCAATAAAAAATATAATTTTGTTTGTTACCAAATACTTTGCTGTGTTTATTCCACCGCAAGCACAAAAGCAGGCAAGTAAAAAACAAACGCAGCCGTTTACCTCTTCTGGAATTTATACCGCCAGGAAAAGGGAAGGTTTCGAGAGGATGAAAAGCTTAGCGGAGTTGAGGAAGTCCCATAAAAATGTATTCATGAACCTATTCAACTCAGCTCATCCTGACTAAGATCATATGAGCTGAGAAGATGGGAAATCGTATACTTTACATCAACTGGAGTGGCAATAATTGCTTTTACAAGATCATTAAAATTTCCATGCTCTGAAGAGCAGACACAAAAATCAAACAGGGATCCAATAATGTCACAAAGTATAGCTGACAGGATTCCAGCTGAAGAGTTCACTACTCTTCATCCGAAGGTTGCATGATGAAATATCCATACAACATTAACCTAGTCTTGCTTCTCTTCTTAGTACCTGGCAAAAAGGGAAGAGAAATGGGAAAAAGGCCACGACAAAATATCACAGGAATGGCTCACACTCCACATGAAAGAGCAGATTTTTTAGGCCGTGAACAACAAGCTCAACGACACGTCACCCTTGCAAACAGCAGCCAAAAACATTATGCTAAATCACACAAATACTTAGCAAGATAATGAAGAAAAGTAATTTCATGGGAATGAATTGAATATTCAGGGCCCTTTTCAGAACACGTGGAAATTATCTTCTGGACAAGAATATGTAATAAAATGAGTGGCATTACTAGGTAACTCCTTATCAGACATGAATTTGGCAGTGGCTGCAACAGACATCTAAGTTTTGAAGGGGAAAAGGATCAAATTTTTATTTCTGGCAAGAAGCCTATAAGCATCCAACTTAGCTCGGAAGGCACATGCAGACAGATAAACCATAGTGGTCTTCACAAGGACAATAAAGATGGGCACAGAGATGTCGGCAAACAGAAAATGCATGGGTAGAGTGACCAGTAAATGCAATGTCCCTATATCAGTACTTTTCCTTATATAAATTGAACAAAAAGGACAATTCTACAGAACTCCTAATGCATACCCTTGCATTAGTAGTATGCAAATGTCAATCCAATTTCATGACAGGTTATCTGCAATCTTCGGTCCAGTTCTACAGAACTCCTAATATACTTGCAGCAGTAACGTGCAAATGTCAATCCAATTTCATGACAGGTTATATGCAGATGGTTTAACTGAAATGGCTTGTCGCCAGGTGAGCATGTTGAGAAGTGAGAACCAAAGTTGAAGGAATTATCATATAACATGACAAAGATTCAAGACAGCTGGGATGACAGAGCATGCAAGAACTGGAATAGAATAGGCAGTATTTAATAGAAAAATCAATCTTCGTTTGATCCATTTGCAAAAAGTGAATGGGAAAGAAACAAAAAATCCTTACCTCCTCACCAAATTTTATCAAAATGGTTGTCCTAGGTCGATGCTGGCCCTCCATAGGCACAAAATGAGCTGTTACTACTGCTGGAAAACCTGCACCATCCAAAACACCCTACAAAGAGGAAAAGGAGGGGGAAAAGTAATTAGAGATTCCAACCACCGAAAGGTCAGTTTACTGGTATGAATTAAATTTAGTACTTACCCTTACTATTCCAGCAACAAATGCCCCGCAGTTAAATGTCCCCATATCCTTCGGAATTGAAATGAATCTACAGCACAAAGACAGTTCAGCACCTAGATCATTACTTAAAAAAACAAACCCAGCTACATTTGACAGCAATTGTCATATTATGAACTAAAAAAGGCCAAGGAGATAATTATGACCTATTGACAAGGAGCTCCTTCTCACTGATCATGTATTCATCTTCATGTTCAGTGCCTTTTTCAAGGGAATCGGCTACCTAACATAATAGCAGGAAAGGGGCTGGTGAGATCCAACTTTGAGTTTTACATTAACCTTTACTTGCTCCATGCATTTCAAACATATATATAAACAGGAAAGAAAAAATGGTACACAAATAAATGTTGTTCGAGAAGACAAAATGGGCAAAACATGCTGAATTGCAGGTTCAAAATGGAAATGAAATAAAAAAGAATACACCTAGTATGACTTTCCATTTTCACATAAAATGACTTTCCATTCTCACTGATCATGTATTCATCTTCATGTTCAGTGCATTTCTCAAGGGAATCGACTACCTAACATATTAGCAGGAAAGGAGATGGTAAGATCCAACTATGAGTTTTACATGAACCCTTACTTACTCCATGCACTTCAAACCAATACACAAACAGGAAAGAAATAAGGTACACGAATAAATATTGTTTGAGAAAACAAAATGGGTAAAACATGCTGAATTGCATGTTAGGAATGGAAATGAAATAAAAAAGAATACACCTAGTATGACTTTCCATTTTCGCATAAAATGTAGTTTAAGAAGTTACTGAACTTTCAAACACTGCAAATAAACTTACCTTTCCAAATAACACTTTCCACACTGTGCTGTGTACAAAAGACAAAATACCCAACAATCGTGTTTCCCTTCTGTTGCCCTGTGGCATTAAAAGAAGCATTGTTTTAGCACTTGTAGAACCAAAATGCAATGCAAAATAAATGTTAATGAAGCAAACCTATTGGCCTTCTTTAGAGCCAAGACAAATCATATTTGTCAAACCATAGTTGGCGCAAGTTTACTCAACATAGAAAATAATCCTCCTGGGGAAAAATTGCCAGAGTTCTAGACAACTTATATCACACCCCTTGTATGATGACAAGCTAATTGCTACAAGGGTGAGAGAGTGAAGGGAAAAGCAAAATGAGGTTCTTGGAGAAATGCAAATAAACCACAGTGAAAGCCCATACCACGCCTTTGACTCGATGTATGAAAGTACCTTCATGGCATTTTACTGAATATAAACATGTATTACAAGCCTCAAAGTTTGGCAAGTCAAAGATTCCACAGTCAAAAATTACAGGTTGATGACATTAGGATAGCTAACAATGCAATTTCCTGGATTGATACATGATCTAGATATAACATGTTAAAAGTTGTTTCATAAGTATATCCATTCTGCATAAACAAAGCATCAATTCTGTGGGCGGCATAAAATTATGAGTATCCAGACAGCAAAACGCACAGCCATTAAAGGCATCAGATGTGGAATGGAGAATAAAATAATAGAAAGCTACTCTAATTTCAGCGATCTAGGCACATTTTCCTGCACTGAAAAAGAGATTGGACTGAGACTTCTCTGCCAGCAATTCTAGCATAGGAACATTGATTGGGTACTTCATTATTCACAACTAGCCCATAAGTTAAAACTGAAAGTTATCTCACATGCTTCACACACCTATTTCAAAAACCCAATCATATGCAATCATGCACAGAAACTTTGATCAGATATACAGATGGACAATGCCTATATTCCTGCTGCCTCTGAATGATAACTGCCACATGACATATGGGACGGGGGGAAGAAAACTCAGCATACAAATGATATTAATATATAATCCCCATGCTACTTACTGCCAACGAAAGAACTAAAAAGCTTCTGAAGAAACTTATCTACTCCTGGTTCGCGAGTATGATCATTCCATAGAGAACGGGCAAAAACAAAATTGCATCAATCTAGACATAACCAATAAATTTTAGAAGTGACAGGAATTCCAAGGAGAAATCTTAACAATGCATCACCTTATCCCTATGGCAAAGAAGTTCCAGAACTCGAGCCCCAACAGCATAGCCTGCATCCTCTAGCCTGCTCCATATTTCCCACAAAGATCATTATTACAAATGACAACACCCGAATACTTGATAACAAAAATTAAAAAAAAAAAAGTAGACCATGTACAGTCACATCACAATTGTATCGCTTGAATTTCTTGATCTATCCTGCCAAGAATAACACTAAAATTTATCGCTTTAAATATCCAATATAGATTCTTCCTTGCTAATGTCTCTAAAATTTATCATCAAAATGATCCAAATGAACAAGTGCAAATCAAGAAATATAGCGAAAACGGCAGAGCTCACCTTCGCTCTAATTCAGCAATGTTATCAACCTGTGTTTGATTATACTGAACAAGCTCCGAAAACAAAAATGCAAACGCACTCGAACTCACCTGCAAAACCAGAACCCTGAAGATCAAAACTTCAAAGCTAAGCCAGTGGATTGAGTTAGTGAGAGATCGAACAACTACAAGGTTACCTCTTGTTTGCCCTTGCTGAGGGGTTTATCGAGGACATTAGAGTATTGCTTGATCTTGCCTACTCCGATCATGTTTTTTAGGGTTTAATTTCCTTTCTATGGATCTTCTTTTGGATCGAATCCGGGAAAAATTATTATGATCTGTTTGGAAGGTGAGAAATCACAGGAAAATGAAGGAGCGATAGACTATGCTACTAGAACTGGTAGTGGTCTATTGAAGCTCTGTGTTGCCGTTTTGGTTAACTTTTGAACTGTACTGAACTAGAGAAGTGGACGACTGGTATTTTATGGATCTGGGCTGACACGTTTGGGCTTGTTAGACTATTTGGATGGACCGATTGTATACATTTAAACTAGTCATTCAAGAGGCTTCACGTTATAAATTTTTTTAAAAAAAATATTAGTTATGCAGGTTGTTTTGTTTTAATGTGTTTTTTATATAAAAAAAAATTTAAACCGTAAATTGAAAAGCTTATGCAAGCATATAATGAAATAAATTGATAATTATTTATATAAATAAAAAAAAAATCATTGATGAAAACCAAAAGAAAAATTAAAAAAAAAATAAAAGATGAATGAAGATTAAGATATTCAATTAAAAAAATGAGATATCCATGCAGTTATATTTACTGAACTTGTTTATTTAACTCAATAAAAGATAAATTCATACCCTAAAAAACTCGTAACCAGAAGATAAATACAAATAAAACTAATTGAATAAACTCACGACCTAAAAAAATATTATTCATAGCCCAACACATCAATAATATTATTTAAAAATGATTTTTTTTTATTTTGAGAAATAAAGTTCGTTTGTATAAAACCAAAAAAAAACATAGATGAATTAAAATAATATCTTAAAAATCAAGTACAAACAAAACAGTTCTCAAAAAACTTACATTATAAAAAT
>Ga0325411_1000462_pt1 | contig 42572 bp, 20 predicted proteins | sample PopdelMetagenome_13_FD_206181 | JGI IMG/M metagenome (GOLD analysis project Ga0325411, IMG submission 206181) | Populus deltoides microbial communities from Bellville, Georgia, United States - Xylem-PdIQD-R4 | ecosystem: Host-associated > Plants > Phyllosphere > Stem > Wood/Secondary xylem...
TTTCTGGAGCCCGCGTTAATTATTGGCAAAAAAAAAAAAAAAAAAAACATGGGAGTATTGTAAATTTTCTTCTTTTTTTCTTTTGTATGTAATGAAAAATCTAAAATGCAAATAGAAAACTTAACCGGTGTGCCAAATAAAATTAATTGATCATAATGAATATTAATAAATGCAAAATAAAGTTGGTGTGACTTGTTCAACCTAACAGGTCAAAACATAAATCAATTATCTTGTTACAATTTATCTTTAATTTTTTATTTATTTATCATTGTTTTAACCTTTGCCTAACCCTATTAGACTTAAATGCGAGACAAAAATTATTCTGTAATTTATCTCTTTCTTTTCTCATTCCATAATTTCTCCCTGGTTGATGTTTAACTGGGTCTTAATTAATCTCGGGTATGATGAACTTCAAAACAAAATCAAAGACCTATCAAAGAATTAGTGACCAAATAAAAAAAATTGTCTGAAGTCTAGGACTAGATTTAAATGGCACAAAAAAATGAGGGTAAAATAAACTATACGGCACATGCAACATACATACTAATAAGTTAGTAAACCACCATGTTGAGATGGTGCATGCGGTTTTATCCAAGCTTTGATGGTAGCTTTTTTTGGTGTCTTTGAAATTATCTCGTCAAGTGCACTACAATAGAGCAACGCTTGTCGACGACGAAGTTACAATGAGAATTCTTTGACAACCCATTCTTCTCTCATTTCTTTTCTTATCTCTTTCCTCTTTCACCCCCCCTAGGTTCGTGTGCATCAACTAATTAAATCAAGCTGTAAGATACGGGCCAGTAGCTGTAAGAAAACAGATGAACAAACATTTGTTTCCTAGTTAAGCATTAAGTTCAGTTAAAAACTAAATCTTAAAAAACACGACCCTTCACATAAGGCCAGTGTAGGTTTTTTCAGTGAAGGTTCAAGTTAGAACTGTTTAAGCACGGGTATGGTACAACCTGCATCCTTGGAATTTTGCATCAAGCTGAAGCAACCTTCCCTAGAATCCCTACATGTATATTGAGGTGACAAGGAGGTTTATTGGCAGACACGCCTCTAAAACCATCCCAGGTAATTCAGTAAATGGAAAGGCCAAGCAAATGGATCTTCATTTATTTATTTCTTTATAGTTAAAAACAGGCTCAGCCCCATACAAGATAGTTTAATAAACCTGTCGGCATCATTGCCGGCTTTCCATTTGGTGCAGGTGACATTTAAGTCAGCTTGACCTAACCAGGAAGAATCAGGCTAGTGCCCCTCCACTGCGGGTCAATCACTTTTGATGCCTCTCCAATTAAAGTTGGATAAGCTTGAATCACTTATTACACAATCAAGCACTGAGGCAACGCACCAAAGTAACCATCATGGTTTCTAACTTTCTATAGCTCATGACCTAACATTCGTTTGATGTCCAGAGCAAGAAGTCAAAATGCTTTCCAGAAATCATTATCAAAGTTTAATGGAATCAAGAAAATACGTAGATATTCCCTAGGAATATCCTCTATGAAAAGAATTTGGCTGAGAGAATGATTACTTTCCGTTTTTCTAACAGGAGTACATGACAGGATATGATGTTTTCCTAAAGTTCAAGTTGAAAATTGCTTTACAAATACAAGAAAAGTGCTGATGTTCTTTTCAAAGAATAAGTTACATCATGTTGTAGTAATTCTTAAGGATTGGGATTGTACATGACCTAACTTTGGTTTACATAACACAACCAGAGGCAGACTATTAGCCAAGGTAGCTGTCTTCCTTGTTTTCTTCTCTCTGAAATTGCCTGGAAAATACGGAACCAGCAATTAAGACCGAATAGTGTTACATCTAGGATGTATCAGCTACTCTCTTATATCAGCCAATCACAGTGCCACATAGAGCTTGATTGGAATGCCTCATTTATTGATAGTCTAATAGCAGAAAGATGTTAGTAACAAAATTGCCCTGCTGTTCTCGGCAACATAAAAAGTACCCCAGTTCCCCGAGTTAAAGCATTTGAGTGGTCATAAAGTGAGAGTGAGAATTGAAATCTATGAGGCCTAATCTTCTGTTGATCTTTAGCAGCTTAGTGGCAGAGCAGCAGGCTGGTAATTGACTGGCTGTAGGTATAAATCATTAAACCCTACCTAGGAAGATCTGATTACAGTAAATCTTCAGGTGATGATCTGATTACCCAATCTAGCAACACGAACGATTTCTCAAAGTGAAAGAGGTGTTTCCGAACTCGATAAAGATGTATGCTATAGAGCAATGCAGAAAATGTTACTGCCGAAAAGGACAACAGAATCAACTCCCAGAAATCCTGAATGATAATGCAAGTGGTAAACTGTGAGTAAAGCTGTAAAGCATGGAAACCTGGAAGGAAAATGTAATTCTAGTTCAAATGTCTGGTGAAACAGAAAAAGTTTGCACGAAACAGATAATTGCAAAAGGATAAGTTTATGAGAGTGTGTGACTAGTTACGTGTATATTATGAGTCTGTGTTATTAATTACATGTACAAGTACCTATCCTATAGAAAGCGCCGAGTCATGTTAAAGTGTTGGCACAGAGACATGGTCCAAGGATGATTTTACCTGAGGGTTGGAGATGATCATGCCCATGATATAACCCAACATGTCCATAGTAGATTGGAGAGAGTTTTGAACACCTCCAACAACACAGCGATCAGATTCAGGAACTTGATCCTGTGCCACCAGAATAAGGTTAATAGAACGATTATTTTTCATGAAATTAGTTACTTGAGCAAGGCACAAAAAAAGAGTTGAAACAGAAAAGGTGAAAAACATTGAAACAGAACTAGGCATTATTTTAGCATGATGGTTTTTCTGACCTGCATTTGTTGAATTACAGACAAGTCAAACATCCATAAACCAAGCCGAGATGTTGCTACTCCAGCCATCAGCATGTATGCCGATAAAAGATGATTTTGGACCAATATTGAAGCAACACATACAAGAAGGCAGGTCCACTGCTTGAAATGCACATAATGGGGATATTTTTAAAGGTCGAAATCGGGATGGATTCCGCCAAGAAATGTGTTAATGGAGAAAATGACAGCAAAGTATCACCTGAGACCAGATTGCCCACAATCCTGGTCTGAGAGTTGAGACATGAGATTGTAAAATTGGGTACAAAACTGTTGCAGCCATGCCAATTATTGCGCTTATTCCACGAGCTATTCCAATCACAAATGCAGGTATACCTTTCCATTCCAAAGTAGCTGTCATCAAGGTGCCAAAGCTGGAACAGTATAACCAGTAAGAACTTTTAGCAGTTAGGAACCAAAGCCAGATCCATAATGAGATACAGTAGAAAAATAGGAAGAAAAAAAAAATCTGGTCAGCATCTTATGCCATGCAATATACTGAGATCACCATCCTAGTCAATCCATATGCCTCGGGAAGGTCTGTAAATAAATACAAGAAAGCCAAAGAGACATGCTTTGAGCCTGTTATTCATGTTTTGAAAATTACACTTTATATTGTAAATCAGACTAAAATTTCAAACTATATAAAATGATAAGAAAAAAACCCCAAATCAAAAAGCGTTTGATGAGAAAATGTCTGGTTTCAAGTGATAAGCAAAAGATATGATACAAGATCCACTTTCGATATCCATTTTTTATTTTCTCATGACATTGTTCTTCTGTTCAAAAACCAAAATCATGACAGAACCTATTATTATGCATCCAAAACCCATTAAAAGAAATGCCTCCTTTCCCCAATTCTCATCCTCATGATGTTTTGAAACTTTAAAAACGAACCCAACGGTTTTAAATTTCTCAACCTGATCTACTATTTCAGTTTCTTTGTTCTCTCTGGAGAGTGGAATCCTCCTTCGTTTCCCTGCAAAAATTACTACAGCATCAACATTAATTAGCTCCAGATATCTTTGATTATTTCATCTCCAAACTTCTATAATCCAAAACACCACTTTTCATCCCTCAGAAATCATAACCAGTTTTGGTGCTAGAACTACTACTGCTTCCAATAGTAGCCAAAATGACATTGCAACTGCAATCCTTGCTGTTTTGTAGCCCTAAACTGCAAGCAAAACAAAGACTTGTACTTCCTTGAGTTTTGAATGGCTGGTGATGATCAGGCTGGGTTTAGGAAGGCTAATTATGAGTTCAAGACTAAAGTCTGGACACCTTTCTTGAACTGGGGTTTTCTCTTCTTTGCATATTGTTGTTGAAGCTTCTTTTGCTGGTTCATTGTTCATCAAAGTTTTCTGGGTTTTTACTATGATAACAAAGTTATAATATTCAATCTACGAGGGCTTTTTAATTATGAAATTGAAAATAATAACAAAGTCAATTTTTAAAATACAGAGACATAATTTTTTTTATCAAACTTGAGGAGACTCAATGTAATTATTATTATTATTATTTTCATCATAGAGGACTAGTGAATTGCCAAGAAATAAAGGAAAGAAGACCATCCAAACAAATTATGGAAGTAAGTTGAGATGCTGTTCAGTTATGAATCATAAACAAAACCACAAGCAGACCATCACCTGAGGACTGTGAAATATAACAAAGCCAGAGCTACTCCAGGGAGCACAACATCTTGCTGAGAATACACACTCCAAGCACCAACAAAAGGGGTTTTTGAAAACCAATCAGTTAATCTCCTTCTCCATCCAATTTCCACTGAAACTGAAATTTCATCGCTTTGAGAAATCAAGCCTACTCTTTCTGCAGAAGTAGATGCCATCTCTACCGTATCACTTGGTGAAAGTCGCGAAATCCTCCTTTGGCTGCTTTCAGCTAAAGCTGGAATGCCAGTATATACAGATGTGAAAAGCCAATATTCCAGCCACACTGCGACAGTATTCCAGATTGCTAAAGTCATAGCAGAGGCTTTAACTGATACAAAGCTCATTATGAAGCCACTGATAACAGGAGCAAGAAGCTTGCAGGTTAAATCAATTCGTCTAATAGTTGAGTTGATCTTTGTTAGTACATCAGGCGTATGGCCTTCTGATATCAACACCACCCTGCATTTTGAAAAGAAGTATCATCAAATTAGAAAATGTAAACTCACAAGACTAATTTTGATCACAACTTCAATAGACTAACGGGCAGTCCATTCGCTAATATTACTCTCTCTTCATAGTATAAATGCAATTCTCCAAATTACCATTCTCTTTCTATTAAGATGGTACCGGCAAGAGTGGAAAGCACACCAATAGCTCCAGAGATGTTGGTTAATATCACAAGCAAAATGAATACTGTGAAATTTGTCGACTTCAATGCCGGAGAGAACAGTAATGTGATTACCGTGCATCCAGCTATTATAAAGGAAAAATTCTGGGTCACCAACCAAATTCGGAGAACCTGCCAATAAATGTTCCCTGAGAGAATATACATGTATGAAAAGGCAACAACATCAGGCACTTTGTAATGTTTATTTGTTATATTTTCTTGTTTTGTCATACAGAAGAACACAGCATGAGTTGATTGAGGGCATTTCAGATGATGATTACTTGAAAGGCATCCCCGATTTTACCATTAGAGGAGACAGGAACTGATGTTGAAAGCAATTAAATTCGATAAAAAGAACATGGTTCATTCAACCTGTCCGAGGGTAGAGATGAAGCAATCATGATTCGAATCCTAGTACTATTGTATGAGGTTAAGACTACCAGAAACTTTGAGTAAATTCGCAATTTCAGAACATCCATCTAGAAATGTGAACATTTTATAAGGCACAATTTGTCTTTTCTCCATTAGGATGGGCATTATTAACAAGGCATGACCAAACCTTAAAATATGTCGACCTCTGCACCCATTGTCCGATGATGGGACCAAACAATGCAGTAGAAGCACATTCAATGGCACCATAAATAGCGGGAAGGATTAAAGAATCCGGCCAAAGAGTGATCATGTATAAACCAACAGAGAATTCCCACATTCTGCAGATAACAAACAAGCAATTCAAATGAAAAGAAACCCTCATTCATTTCTCACAGTTATACATGCCAAGTCGCAAGTGTCAATCAATTAATTCTCTAATCATCCAGTCCATGCGAAAGGTGGCAGATCACTGAATTAGCTCACCAATTTGGTCTTCAAGGGAAAAAAACAGACAAAGAAATGAAAGAATCTTAATTCTGTCATCCTTTTCCCTCATCAAGAAAATCTTAGTTGAGAAAATACAAGGGAAAAGTCACAATTTTACACACAACCACAGACCAATACACACAATAGAGAGCTATAGCGAGCAACTACAGGATAAAAGATAAATATTCCGAGGGAATTGCGATGTAACCTGGCATCCCATCTTGCTAAAAAGTGGCCAATATACAAAATTCTGATAAGGGATGTAGGCAAAGAAGCGTCTTGGGAAGAAGAAGATTCTTGTTGTTGCTGTTGATCAAGACGTGGCTCTCTCACCATCGTCTTCTTTTATTTCAGTTTCTTTATTTTTTTTCCACTAAATCCACCCGCCTTCAAACCTCCTAAGTCCTAGGGCTACCTTTGAATCTTTTAGCCCTGATTATCATGCTAACTGCTAACTAACTGTGTTAATTGCAAAGGCGTGGACAGTGCGATGCTTTGCTGGCCATGCATGAAGATGATTTTTAGATCGTTGCAAACACTGTTATTAAACATGGTCCGGCCCGATAGATCGATCCAGGACTAGATAGTTGGACCAGTCTGAGTAAGATAAAAGATCAGTCAGTACAACAAATCAGTAAAACCTAGTCAACCCATGACCTGGGCAAACCCAGACGAGACCCGATGCTTTTTTTTTTCAAATGTAGTTTTTCTCCTATATCTTTTTTTTCATATTTTTTTAGTTGATTGTTAACACTTTTAACGTTCACTATATAAATACTAGAAAAATATTTTATTTTTTCAATGTGAGATTTGAAACTTTCTAGTATATATACTCTATGTTCTCAAGAAAAAAATTATTTTTTTAATATGGGATTTGAAATCCTTTCGTATATATATTCTATATTCACAAGAAAAAAATTAAGTTTTTTCAACGTGAAATAAAAAACGTTTTGGTTTAAATACTTTAACTTAAAAAGATAACATAATATTTTTTCAATATGGGATTTAAAAGCCTTTAATATATATACTCTATGTTCACAAGAAAGAAGTTATTTTTTCAATATGGAATATAAAACCCTTTAATATATATACTCTATGTTCACAAGAAAAAAATTATGTTTTTTTAATATAGGATAAAAAAAAATTCGGTTTAAATACTTCAACTTAAAATGATAACATGGTATTTTTTCAATGTGAGATAAAAAAATTTAAAAATATTCTTTTAAACTTCATTATTTACAACATATATAGCATATATTTACATGAATTGTTTCTTAATTTTTTCATATGAAATTTTAAACTTTAAATATCTTTTTATTTTTTCAGGTTGACCCATGAAACTCGGGACCCAGCCCCTTGACCGGGTCAACCCCCAAGTCGGGTTTGATAACTATGATACCATTAATTAATTAATGATGGTTACTAGACTGAAAGCGGAGACATGCCATAGAAGTATATAGAATTTGTTTTTCTTTTTAAACCGACTATTTTTGTAAAAAAATTATTTTTTTAGTGTTTTTAAATTGTTTTGATGTGTTAATGTTAAAAATATTTTTTAAAAAAAATATTATTTTAATGTATTTCTGGGTGAAAACCACTTTAAAAATTAAGCGCTACCACACCGCCAATCACTTCCTAAAAAAATGCATGAGTTGTTGGATTATTGAATTAATAGTTTTTATTTAAAAAATTAGTATTTAATTTTTTAGAGTTAATAATACTGGATTTAACCGATTAGTTTAATTAAAAATTCAATCATAGTCAGGCTTTAAATCCTGATTGTTCAGGATTAATCTATTCAACTAGCCCAAGTTTATTAACTATGTCTAAAAAATCACTTTAAAAAGAATGTTTGGTAACATGAATTTTAGATGCTCCTTGTAGATTGTTATCCTATGCTCAAGAAATAATATTAATATATTTTTAATGTCTTTGGTTTATTAATGTAATTATATAAAACTCAAATAAAATTATTTTCTTAAATTTAAAATTTAAAATATCTAAATTTGATATTTTACTTTTTTTTTATATGATTAAAAGAATATAAATTAATTTTTTTCTCAAAAATAAAAAAAAAATCACAATTTTTTTTTGAAAGAAAAGGATAATTACTGATAAAATTATAAGAACTCCGCATAATTGGCAATTGCTAAAATAAAAACTTAGTCTCGTTTGACATGCAAGCTATCCCGTGAATATTCTTCACAGATAAATAATAAAAAAGGATCGGTGAAGTCCTAATATATATAAATTGATTTTTTTTTTATTAATCATTATTATAGATTTATGTCAGTAGGTTACCATGGTCGAGCCACAATATTATCTGTTGTCCTCCTATTATTTGTTCATTTTCCACTGCTCAAAATTTAATAAATTGCCCTGCTGTTCCTGGCAACAAAAGGAGGATAATATCCCCACCCCGAAGACGAACGTATTTGATAAGTTATTATGGGGCCTAATCTCTGAGGAATCTCAGTAACTTGGAGTCAGAGCGGCAGGCTGTAGGGATGAATCCTACCTAGGAATATTTGGTTCCAGTAAATTTTGATGCGAAGGTGACATGATCTCCCATTTCACCAACATGAACAGCTTCTCAAAGTGAAAAAGGTGCTTTCTAACTCGATATAGATGTATGCTGTAAAGCAATGCAGCAACTGTTACTGCTGAAAAGGACAATATGATCAACTCCCAGAAATCCTGAACAACAATGCAGGTTAAGTTAATATACATCAAAGTATGAAATCAGGAAGGAAGATAAGAATTCTGATTCAAATATCCAGTGAAACAGGAAAGTTTAATGCTTGAAAGATGTATGATCCAAGGATGATTACCCGAGGGTTGGAGATGATTATGCCCATAACATAACCCAACAAGTCCATAAAAGACTGAACAGAATTCTGTACACCTCCCACAACCAAACGATCAGGCTCAGGAACTTGATCCTGTGCCGGCGAAAAAGAAAAGAGTTTATTAGTATGCCTTCTTTAAGGCACGATAAACTTGATCGGCAGGCATAAAAAGAGGTGATTTAGGAAAACACTAATAGAATTCATTGTTCTTTTAGCATGATAGGTTTTCTCACCTGCATTTGTTGGATTACAGACAAGTCAAACATCCATAAGCCAAGCCTAGAGATAGCTACTCCAGCCATCAGCATGTATGCTGATAAAAGATGATTTTGGACCCATATTGAAGCAATGCACACTAGAAGGCAGGTCCACTGCTTGCAATGCACAGAATAAGGAGGAGGGACAGTGATTAGTAGACAGAATTACTTTCAGATGATCATAATTACTAAGAAATGTACCTGAGACCAGATTGACCAGAGTCCCGTTCTGAGAATTGAAATACGAGATTGCAAGAATGGGTACACAACCGTCGCGGCTATTCCAATCATAGCGCTTATTCCACGGGCTATTCCGATCACATATGCAGGTATACCTTCCCATTCCAAGGCAGCTGTCATCAAGGTGCCAAAGCTGGAAAAATGTGATCATTAGTAAGTTGTAACAGTAAGGAACTAAACCCAAATCATATGAGATAATGGAGCAAACAGAAAAAAACTGTCTCAGGTCAGTATCTCATGGCAGTAGTCACAGTCTCTGATGCTGTTCAGTTATTAGTCATAAACACAAAATCATAAGCTGGGCATTACCTAAGCACTGTGAAATATAACAAGGCCAGAGCTACACCAGGGAGCAGAACATCTTGCTGTAAATACACAAGCCAAGCACCGACAAAAGGAACCTTTGAAAAGCTCTGAGTTAATCTCCTTCTCCATCCCAAATCCACCGAAACCGAATTTTCGCCTCCTGGAGAAATCAAGCCCTCTCTTTCTGGAGAAATAGACGTGATCTCTTCCATATCACTTCGTGAAAGTCGTGAAATCCTCCTTTGGCTACTTTCAGCTAAAGCTGGAATGCCATTATGTACAGATGTGAAAAGCCAATATTCTAGCCACACTGCTATAGTGTTCCAGATTGCTAAAGTCATAGCAGAGGCTTTAACTGATACAAAGCTCATGATGAAGCCACTAATAACAGGAGCAAGAAGCTTGCAGGTTAAATCAATTCGTCTAATAATCGAATTAATCCTCGTTAGAACACCAGGTGGATGGCCTTCTGATATCACCACCACCCTGCATTTTGAAAATAATTATCATCACATTAGAAAATGTAAAACTACTGCTCCACTGGAAATAATATTACTCTCTTCAAAGTACAAACGTGATCCTCTAATTACCATTCTCTTTCTATTAAGATGGTGCCGGCAAGAGTGGAAAGTACCCCAACAGCTCCAGAGAGGTTGGTTAATATCACAACTAAGATGAATGCTGTGAAATTTGTCGACTTCAAGTCTGGATAGAAGAGTAATGCAATTACCGTGCATCCAGCTATTATAAAGGAGAGATTCTGGGTCACCAACCAAATTCGGAGAACCTGCCAATAAATGTCCATTGAGCAAATGCACATGCTTGAAAGCCAGCCACATAAAAACATCCATCAAAGCTTATTCATCGTATTTTTGTTTCTCGAGATGAACGCAACATAAATTCTTGAGGCATTTCAGAAGACGGTGAAAGGCATCTGTGATTATATTGTTTTACTTTTTTTTTTATGTTTTTAGATTGTTTTAATATGTGGATATTAAAAATAAATTTAAAAAAATAAAAAAAATTATTTTAATAAATTTTCAAATTAAAAAACACCACAATTTTAAATATTTTAGAACTTTTCACTGAATTCTAGTAATGTTCTGTGCATTTCGAACTGACAGTTGCAAAGCCCAACCGGAGATCTTATTGGGCCAAAAGCTCAACTGAACAAGTGGGAAAAACAAGGAAAAGAAAGAGAAGGAGGAGGGGAAAAAGTTCAGGAAGAAAGAGAAAGGGCACTGGTTGGGATGTGGCCCAACTAGCTGGAAAAAAAAACAAAAGCTTAAGTGACCCAACAAGCCTCTCTCTCTCTCTCTCTCTCGTGTTGTGTGGAAAAAAAGAGAAGAAAAACTAGTTAAAACCAAGGAGAAAGGAGTGAAAAAGAAGAAGAAAAGCAAAACACGAGATAGGAGCTCCACCGAACCTTCGATAGATGCACACTCGAGACCAATAGATTCCCTTTGAGGAGATGAAGCTAAGGACACCAACGAAAGCCATCATCAGAGATTGCACAATGCTGCCTCAAGACAACGGCTTCATCCATGCACTAACGCATGTATTACATACATTTTTCCCTTTTTTTTTACAAGCTATTGATACGAATTATCAGTACATCGCCTACTTGAAAGCCTTGTCTCACAAATTAACATTATGATATCTATATGAACAAATTATTTTACAGGATATCTACGCGGTGAACGTAATTGTTCTCCATTACTCTATGTGACTCCACTTTTCACGAGGCAATTTCACATGATCTAAGATACACATACATAGATATCGAAGTTCACTAGGTGCATAACAATGCATAACCACACTAAACAATCACAACGTATATTTTCCTACTCTCTCTTTTCTATTATTATTATATGTTGTTTTTCCCTACATGTTTGCTAACTTGAGCGTTGAAGGTTCTCCATGGATCTAGAATAGTTGTTTTGTAGGAGATCGTGAGTCATTGGCCTAGCCTAACTTTATATATATATATATATATATATATATATCTTCAAAGGCTTATTGCACCAACAGTGAAAAAACCTAAATTTAATTTAAAGTTTTTACAACTGAGTCACAAATTATGATGAACTTCGAAGAAAATTTGCAGTTTTAGTACAAAATATCCAGAAACGTGATCATTTTGCAAAGGATCTTTTGAAATTTCTTCAATATGATATTGCAAACAAAAAAGAAAGGGAATTTATACGCTTTCTAAAATTTCATCTTTTCTTTTTTTCTTGTAGAATTTGACTTTTGTGATTTCAATAAAGCATAGCTTCAAAGTAGCAATTCTTGAGCAAACCTTAATGTATGTCAACTTCTCCACCCATTGTCCAATGATGGGACCCAAAAATGCAGTAGAAGCAGATTCAATTGCACCATAAATAGCAGGAAGGATTAAGGAGTCTGGCCAAAGAGTGATCATGTATAAACCCACAGAGAATTCCCACATTCTGCAGATACAAACAAACAATTCAAAAAATGAAACCCCGTTATATCCTGAAAATTGGAACGGTCCAGAGAGGCAAGATGAAGAGAAAGTTATATCTCAATCCTGCTAAAGGGACTGCAATTTCTTTTCTCACAGTTCTTTCCTAGGCACAAGTTTGACTCAGTTAATTGTCTAATCTATCATCCAGTCTATGGGCAAAATGGCCTCTAAACAAGTCACTAGAACAGATTATTGAATCTTCATGAAAAGAAAGAAGAAGGAGGAGGAGGAGGAGGAGGAAATTAGATATATAATAGAAACATAATTAATTTGGTCATCTTTTGACTTCATGGACGAAATATTGCTTGAAGAAATACCACAACTTTCACTGATGAGCAACAACTCTTCAACCTCAAAACCAATCTCAGAATATATAAAAGATAAAAATAGAAAAATCTTCCAAATTTACACGCACAAAAAAAACCACCAACTAGAGAAAGAGATCTGCAATATAAACTGAGGGGGTAGAGAGAGAACCTGGCATCCCATCTTGCTAAGAAGTGGCCAATGTACAATTTTCTGATAAGAGATGTGGGCAAAGAAGAATCTTTGGAAGAAGATGGTTCTTGCTGTTGTTGATCAAGAAGTGACTCTCCCACCATCTTTTCTCTTTACGTTTACTTCAGCTTCTTCAAATCAAACCGCCTCCTAAGTTCTGAATCCCTTTAACCCTGACAGTGCTAAATAACCTAGTTGACCATCAAGGAGTGGATTAAGGTAATAAACTAATGATGGCTTGCATGATTCATGATATGATGCGACTAGTTCTAGACATTAAAAACTATTAGCCCAAATCTTACTCAATCTTAGTTGGAATTCGAAAGTATTGGTTTGGATGTCACAAATATGATAATATCAACGAGGGTGATGTGGTGAAAAATGGTTAGAGATGCAGTTCCAGGCTTCTAGACACTTGCACTAGGATATGGCTGACTTGCTGTTGAAAAATAATAAATTAGGTGACTGTCCTGTGGAGGACCATTCATTTGTAGAACCAACCAAAGGGGCCATCCTGTAAAGGATCAAATTATTATATTGACCCGTTCTACAATGAATCAATATTGTTTTTTTTATAAATATAAAAAAATATAGAAAATATTTTAAACTTTTGAGTCTAATGATCATATCAAACCGAAATCAATTGAATCTAACGGTTATGTCAGACCCAACAGACCCGTGCCTGGATTTGAAAGCGTTGGCAGACCCGCATCTAGTTCTGGCAACCATGTTAGACCGACGCCTTTTTTCTGGCAACCATACTAGATTCATGCGTCTTGGTCTGCCACCATACATGGCTGTCAACCCGTGCCCAGGTCTAACACCAAACATGGTTGTTATATCCAAAGATCTTAGGTCTTGCGTGGTACCTAGACTCAAGTAGCTTGGGTCTGGTACGTGCTTGCCATACCCAAGGTGCTTGGGTCTGACAGCCCTTGCCAGACCCAAACAAACAACAAATAAACAGATAATAATTATCCATTTTAGTTGTCAGAAGATAGAAAAGAAAGAAAAAACACAAACAATCGATCACTGAAGACAATCCAACTATGATATACCTATACACATCGCATCATGTGGAAGATGACACGTCCGCGCATCTATCTAGACGATGAATGACCAGATTTGACCACTAAAAAAGTCTCACACGCCTTTTAATGATAAGAGCACTGCCCGCTCGCTGAGACGTATAGAATACATGTCAACAGCTTTTTAAATAAAAAATAAAAAAAAAACACAATGTGAGTGTTTATTTTTATATTTAGAGCCACAGTGAACCCCCACCCCACCCCCCCGATAATATGACAATCATAGCGTAGAAACATGCCCTTTTGAGGCAGACTTTTTTTCTTTTTTTATTATGATTATCAAGGGAGCTAATCTAATCTTAGATCTGAAGGGAGCTAATCGGAGTTCTGATTAAAAATTGTAGTTTCGTGTAGCAGGTGCCAATACAACAAAATAAGTAGGCGGTTGATACCAGTATAAAAAAGAAAGGGTCTTTTGTCACTCTTTATTCTTGGGAAAATATATGGGGTTGTTAGTATTTTATTATAATTTATCATATGGTGCTAGAATTAATAATAATAATAATAAAGAGTTGATTGGTCTTCGACTTTGAAAAACTAACTCTTTTAAATATTAAGCTGTGTGTCTTGCAGTTTGGTCACAAATCTACTGAAAGATCCTTCTCTAAATAGTTACAAAACTGATAGTGGGCAAGCGATTCATCGCTGTTCCGGCTAAGCTTTTCTTCAATGTAAAAACATATATTATAATTTGAGATTTTTACTTATACTATAATTTGAGATAACTTAGGTTAAATTAACTTAAATATAACTGGGGAATGAAACTAAAAGAACCTGTATGAAAAAAAAAAATGAAAAAAATTATAAAGGTCAAAGCCTAACAATCTAATATCAAAAGTGAAAGGAAAAAAAAATTCAAAAAATATAACGCTGAAGAAAAAAACTTGAGCCAACTCAGGGTAACTTGACGATCTCACAACCCACTCTCGGAATAACAAAATAGAAAGAATAGTGAAAAAATGACAAAGCTCAAGAGAAAATAATTCAATGCAAAATGATAAAATTGAAACAAAAAAAGGTCATAAAAAATCAAGGAAAAAAAATCTAAGTTAACCCGGGTTAACTTGACTAACCTACCACCCATGACATGAGACCGGGATAAAAAAAAATATACTTTTAAAAGAAAAACCTAACAAAAAAGACCCTAGTGAAATAAAAAACAATGCGAAAAAAATACAAGTTGACCCAGGTTAGTTTGACCAACCCGCTCTTGAAATAACAAAACAGAAAGAGAAGCGAAAAAATGACAAAAAAAAATAGACTTAAAAAAAAACCTAGAAAAAAAGATTGAAGTTAAATAAGAAAAACATTGAGTTAGAAAATGTAAGCTAACTCGGGTTAACTTAACTAACTCGTACTTGAGATAACCTAACATCAAAAATAAAATAAAATAAAATAAGTGAAAAAATCACATAGCTTAAAGGCCAATAATTTAATGCCAAAGTATGAAATCGCAAAACCAATAAATTTTATAAAAAAAAAAACTAAGAAAAACAAATATGAAGCAATCATGGTTAACTTAACTAACCTATTAACCTGGGATATGAGACCCAGATAAATCAACAAAAAAAAAGTGTAACAAACAATGAAGATAAGAACTTAATAACCAAATATCAAATAATGAATTTAAAGGAAAAAAATCAATAAAGAATTGACATGTTAAAAGGTAATCACAAAAAAATAACAAAATAATTTAAAACTCAAACAATACAGACTAAATATGATATAAAAATAAAGCACAACAAATACTTAGCTCTTTTAGTTGTTTTGTAACTAAATTTGTACCCATGTCACGGAACATAGACCTTTTTTCATTAAAAATAATATTTAGATAGTGAAAATACATTTAAAAAAAGAAAAAAAATTATAACTCGAGTTATAGGCCGAACTAGGTCAAATAAATTAGTTTTATTTTAATCAGATAATAAAAAAAATAGATCATGATAGCAAATGGACCAAATTAAAAAACAAAGTGATAACAATGACATGAAAAATAAATATTTTTGTAAATAAGAACAAATAATATAACTTAATTATCAACCCATTAAATACAGGAGGATGAAATAAGGTAAAAAAAAAAGAAGAACAAAAAAAATAGCTTGAGTCAATCCGAATTAGTATGACAAGCATGTAACTTGGAGAATGAGAGGCGAGTCAACCCTGGTTAACCTGGTAAAAAAAAAATCGGTAGAAAAGCTAAAAAGAAAATAAGTAAAACATTAAAAAAAAAACAAGCATGTAACTCACGCCCCATGTCATGAGATCAAGATAAACTGGTAGAAAAGAAAACATAAAAAAAAGCTAAAAAGAATATAAGTAGAAAACAAAAAACAAAAACAATATCAACTCGTGTTAACTTTTCAAATTCATAATCTAGGATATTAGGCTGGAAGCATCCTATATTGAAAAACCACAAAACTCAATTCTCAACCAATTAAATGTTAAAGGATTAATTTGAAAAAATAATATCAACTACATAAAATAAAAAGAATGAGGATTAAAACTGAAATACAAAATAAATTTTATTTTTGAGTGAAGGGTTTGAAAAGCAAAATAAATTGAACAAAAATATCAAAAAATAATCAAAAGAATGAAGATCAATTTTGATATATAAAAATAAAAATAGTTTTTTATTGAATGATGAAATTATAAAAAAAAAATCAACAAAAAACCTGGAAAAAAAAAAGAATCAAATTAGAAAAAATAATATATAGCAAATTAGAATTGAAGAATGAGATTGAAAAAACAATCTACAAAATGACCAAAAACAAAAATCAAAAATAAAAAAACTAAGAATTAAAGTTAAAAGACTAACAATAAAGATGATCAAATGTAATTTTTAGGAAATGAAAGAGAAAAAAAAAAAAAAAGTTCACCAACGATAATCTAGATCATCTCATCGACAATAACTCATTTCACCCGACCTGTTATCCGAGCTCTTCCAATACGTTAAACAAGCTCTAATGTCAAATACTATATTATTAGATCTTATTACTAGTGTTCTTATGTTTTCATAGGATTACTTGTATATAATAGCTTAAATTTGGATTGAATCAAAACAGGTTGATTACCATAATGTGCATGTCCAGTGGCTTTACATTGTTTTCTTATCAACTCCATATTGTGTTTTGTTTAGTAGCCACTAGCTTCCAGGTCCACGTGATGACGTGCGAAAAAAAAAATTAAAGTTAATTTTATTTAATTATATTATAATTAAAATAAATATTTATAGGAGTTTAATTGATTCAGATCTTAGAAGAGAAAATGCATTTCTTAAGTAAATTACTCATTCCTTATTTATACATTTTTTTTTGTTTTAACAAAAAAAACCTTTTTATTAAAAACATTTTTTTAATAAAACTATAAGATAATTTAAATATAAATGCTCAAGAATCTCAATAATTTAAGTCAAGGAGTGAAAAAATTTATTTATACAAAACTCTCATTTCCTTATTAACTTGTTTTTAATTGGTAGCATATGTTTTTTAAGCAAAAATTTACCATAATGTAAAAGGAAACTATATGAAAAAAATCAAAGAATAATTAATTCATGAAAAGATATAAAAATTAACAACCAAATGACGGTTTAGCTCACATTGAATATTAATGTGAAATTTTTCAAAATTTATTACATATTAAGCTCATATATTATTTTTTAAAAGTGATTGCAAGTATAAGCATAAAATGCATAATTTTATTTAAAAAGCATGAAATAATCATATGATTTGTTGAATAGCATTGTAATTATTTTTTAAAATTTTATTTTATTTTAAATTAAAAAGAAATTATGAGTTGGATCATTTGTTAAATAGCATTATAATTATTAATTTAAATAAATATTTGCTTTAAATTACAAAAATATAGGCTAAAAGGCCAGACTCATACTCTTGACTTCAAAAGAGAAAATGGCAGGCGTGAGTTGACCTAGACTGAGCATGTTTGGGCCTAGCCCAAACCCACACGTTTGCACCCTTAACATTGAGTGGGCAGTGATGTAAAAACAATTCACAATGAATGACACATCGTCTAATATATATATATATATATATATATATATAAAATCTAGCCGAAGGTTTATGGCCACTAAAATTGTTTTTATCACCATAAAATACCTCCAAAACATATTAAAAACCCAAATTACTTCATTTTAAATTTCAAAACACCTTAAAATTATTTTAAAAATAAAAAATTAAATTAAATCTAAAAAATCAGTAAGGCCTGATATACTTTTACTATCATGTTTGATGGGCAAAACAACCACCATTGAATTATCATCTCCAAAAACAAAAGCATTAATACCAAAATTAGCTTCTTTATGGCTGGTCAAAAAAAACTTCTTGCCTAGTTATTTTCTAGTGATTCTTTCTCTTCTCTTAAAACCCAAGAATTGACAGGTGGTGAAAATAAAATTTGAGGATCAAAATGAAAAACAAAAAATTTAAGAGACTGAGATGTTGATAAACATAAATATTAGGGATCAAAAACAAATTTTGTCAAGTCACAGTGGCACCACAGTACACGAATAGTGAAATAGCATTTTGGTTTACTATGTTTTACTAAATCAATATCCCGCTATGTTGTGCATCAAATCAAATGTTTTTGGATATAAAAAAATTCAAGTATTATTAATATATTTTTTAGTAGAGAAAAAAATTTAAACTATATGAAAACTGACCTGTTGTGATATGGTCGACTTGATAAGTTCAAAAGCAACATAAATGATCAATAAAAATGTAGTTTTACTAAAAGAATCAAGATGACATTTTTAAAAAAAATATTAAAACAACAGCATGTTAGATTGACTTGGATAAACTGGAGCTAAAATGTTAAATCTGTTACCCAAATCATAAAACTCTGATAACCCTATAGAAAAAAAATATTAAACATAATTCTTAATCAACATAATGTTGAAGAATTAAATTGAAAATAAAATTCAACTAAAAAATAAGCTGAGTTAGCCCAGGTTAACCTGTCAAACTTGGTTCTCAATCAATACAATGTTGAAGGGTGAAATTAAAAAAAAAATCAATTCAAAAGGGACACAAAAAACACCCGAGTCAACCGATCAAACTCCTAACCTGGATCATAAGACTGAGATAATCTCATAAAACGTAAACCAAAATAAATTATGAAGTTTAATTCTCAATCAACTTAATATTGAAGGATTAAATTGAAAAAAAAAATCAACTAAAAAATGACGGAAAACAAAAACTCGAGCCAACCAACTTAACCTATGACCTAGGTCATAAGACCATGATAATCTCATAGAAAATAAAAAAATAATAAAAAAATAATGTTCAATTTTCAATTAACTCAATTTTAAATAATTAAATTGAAAAAAATAAAAAAATAAAAATAAAATAGCTCGAGTCAACTTGGGTTAACCTGTCAAGCCTGAGTAGGAGACCAGGATAACTCCAAAGAAATAAAATAAAATAAAATTATAAAGTATAATTTTCAATCAACCCAATGTTGAAGGATGATATTGAAAAAAAATATATGCAATTAAAAAAAGGAAAAAAAACTTGAGTCAACCTAGCTAACCTGCAAAACTCGTGACCCGAGTTATGAGACCATGATAACCTTGTAGAAAGCATATCAAATAATAATTATGAATTCTAATTCCCAATAAATTCAATGTTGAAGGATGAAGTTGAGAAAAAAAATTAAAAAAAAGAACAAAAATAACTTAAATCAATATAACTAACTTGCAAAACTCGCAACCCGGTCATAAGAACGATATAACTCCATAGAAAACAAATCAAAATAAATTATAAATTTCAATACTCAATATACTCAATGTTGAAAGATGAAATAAAAAAAAATTTCAAAAGTTTTGAGAACTAAAATGAAAAAAATCTTTGTATTTCACTATTCATTGCAACAATAAAATACCAAAGCTTTTTAGTATATGCTAGTAATAAACTATAAAATTATAATATAATTATAATTATAATATATTTTTTCTCAAGCCTATATGGCTCATGATAATCTCACGTATCCCAATTTTCCATCATTGTGAAAATTAATCTTAGGGTTATTATAATTTACCCTTTTTTTCTTAAATCTAGTTGCAAATTAGAAAGGTTCACTTTGGATATGAGTTTCATGAGTTTAACATTGACTCATGATGTTTATGTTTATGGTATTTGTTACTATTTTTATAAAACTCGGTCAAATTTATGGGCCAACTCATAGACTTAAGATCTACTAGGCGACGTTGTTTCAAGTACATGGCAAAAGCTTGAACAAAGTTGTTTTAAGAGTTTTTTTTTAAAAAAAAATATTCAAAGCTTGGATTGATCCCCTAACTAATAAATCAACTCGGTATATCCATGACCCAGGATTTGTATCGAAATTTGAATCATGCCGATATGAGTCTAGTCTTATAACAATAGTTGTTACCTAAAAAGAAAGGAAAAAGAAAAGGAAAAAACTCAACTCAAATTGAGTTTACATTTTATTTGCATGACTAATTATGTTTTTTCTTTCGTGGTCATCAGAAGTTGTATCAAACAAATGAGAATTTGAAGTCCTGTCCTACTAAACACTATTGCTCCATCCTTGATGAGCATTTTGGAATGGTAAACCAAATACTACGTGACCGTATAGCATAAAACAACCATCTGAGGCCGATTGTCTGAAAACTGTGAATTTCTTGAATTCGGTCACTTTGCTTTGATATTGCACCCTTCTTTTCCTTCCCTTCAAAAGCGAAAGGACCTCTGAGCTTCCACCTCAAATCCCATCTACGAAAATGAAGGCACCTATTACAATGTCTTTAACCAAGATAAGTTGTGACAGTCAAAGATACCCAGCCCATTCCTGGAAGAAAGGCTATCGCTGCTGCAAAAGGAGAAGCATAGGCAAGGTTTTGAATGAAAGGATGATCATTAGAGTATCGTGCTTCTCCACATTCACAGTCCTTTTAATTCGTTCCGGGTGCCAATCAGTCTGTCTAAATTTTCTATTCTGAAAGGTTGTAGGGTTGCCAGGTGCTACAAAGTGTGGATTTTGAACTTCGGAGTGAGCAGAAAATTGGAGGCAAGAAATTCAACTCAAGAATAGAACATCACTGTTACTTTTCTGGTCCATTTAGAACTTCCAATATTATTCAGCATGAAAGTGATCATCCCATGGTAGAAGAATTACAAGTTACTAGTATCCAAAACGACTTGAGATCAAATTCAGCTGACACCTAGAATGAGACGAGAAAAAGAAAGGGTTCCCCTTGCTGAGCTGCTGCTGTCTAGTTCAAGACCCAATGAGCTTCCTAATGAATTATAAGAAAAGCAAAATCATATTTCACTGGTTTTAAGAAATTGCGAAACCAAAAGGTCAGCATTTTTGCGTTTAAATGAACTCAACTGACAAAGGCCTCTTGCCTGTGAAATAGCGAAATTACAATTACCAAGTTTTTTATGGTAACAAACAGTATAAATGCAAAAATACATCCAGGGGGGACAGAAAACCACACGAGGGGAAGGGGGTAAAAGAGGATAGAGTTGTTACAAGCACATGAAAGCTGGTGAAGATCAGGAACAACATCATCCCTACAAATACAATAAAGGAAGAGATTAAAGCCAATAAAGAAGTGCTTCCAATCATACGAGATGGTTCAGATAAATGGGCATGAAAACTGGCACAAAGGTGATACAATTATGTCAGAAGGGCTGGCTTAGCCGCACAAAAATCAGATAGATCATAATTCCAACAAAGATTGATGCTTTAAAATTGACAAAGGCAACATCCAGATATAATCATGTAATTGCTTTATTACATCAACCCATTTTCTCCCCCGAGAAAAGTTTCTACACAACAGTCCTCGCGGGGTCGGGATCTTGTGACATTACACAAACACATTCGTTCAATTTTTCTGTCTTTTTGTATTGCATTTTTTTTAAAAAAAAAAAAAGAATATTTCATTCATGAGAACAAGCATCAACATACAAAAGTTCGTCGAATTTTTGAGGATGACCTGAAAACCAAATTCATAGTGCACAAGAAAAACATTGTGTCCTTTTGCTAGCTAATCCACAATGCTATTGGAGATGTATGGATGTACAAAATCCTACAACCTATAGAGTCTGTATGACATCTAAATTCAGTCACAATGGAAGCAATTTCCCTGTGTATTTTCTGATGTAGAAGGGAAGAGGGATAGTCTTGCCAAATAGAATGCTCATGACAATGGTGTTAAGGTAAAAAAAACTTTATGAAAAACCATAGAACATGGAAATAGAAGAGCAATGATCAGGTAAAAAGACAAATGCTACGAACTTCATTTTTTAATTTTTAAACCAGGACAGTTATAAGAAACAACATCCTTACAAATCCTAATTTACTACTCTACAGCTACAGAGCTCTGAGATAAAAATACCCCATAGAGATCAGAAATATGCTAAATTATGCAGGGAAGAGGGGTTGAGTGAACAAAACAGCAGGATGAAAATAGTGGAAAACACAATACAAGAGCTCCAGAATAAAGAAAAGCGAATTTATGCAACAGAAATAACTAGCAGAAAGGGAACTGGAGATACTAATGAAATAAATTGTAAATGGAATTCACATTACCGCTATTAAAAGTATTGTATAAGAATGTGGAAAACATATAATACAAATAATACTTTTTTTTAGATGGACAAGGAAATAAATTAGTCTGGATCACACAATGTAGTATAATTGAAAATTGACCACGCAAACACTTTGAAACAAAACAGGAATCCAGAGCCAAGGAAGAAAGGGGGGAGAGCTGTTGTTTATTTCCCTGATAGGCTGGATACTCAGCCTAATATTCCATGTTCAAAGATGCTCCCCAACTCAAACGCTAAACAAGTTCTAGGGGAATATTTGTAGCGACACTCTCCTATCAGGCATCTGTCAGATTTCATACCCCATGCATTAGCATCTAAGGCTGGTTACGCTGGACATCCAGCTTGGGAATATTTGAGCACAAAAGAGAGAGATGAACTATTATATATACTTCAGCTTGTCTAGTATTCAGATGACCCAAAGAAGGAGAGGTGTATTCTTCTCAGTCCTGAGAATCTGATAAAGAAATACACCAAATTTGTCTCAAAAGTCAAAACAGTTGACAGACTTGTTATTCTGTAATCACAATCAAATTCATTATCATTAACTTATCAAGCAAATGACTTCAAAATACAGTCAGAATCCCTTGCTGCACCAAATAAAGCCACTTGCATGACTAGTGATGAATTTCCATAAAACCAGACTCAAGAAAACATGTGAAGTACTCAAGAAACTCTTGGAATCTATTTCTACACAAAATACAGCACAGAAAATATAACAAGTACAACTTAAACAGACAAAATGGTCAAGAACAAGCAGGACACAAGCTCACCTTTCAATTGTTTTGAAACCCAATTCTTGGTCTAATTAAGAATCACCCTTCAATTCATCCGAATCCGAATCCGAATCACTTGCATTATACCCTAACAAAGAACGATAAACCAAGGAAGCAATATCAGTAATGACCCTGATAGCCATACTAATACTTGATGAAAAATAAATGACAACACAGATCATAACCAAACCTGGTTGCTTATTAGAAACCTTCCAAACCCAAGACCTAGTCCTTGATGCTCTTGTCATCCAAATTCTTCCCTACAATCCCAACAAACAAACACAAAATAACCACTCTCAAATTCATCATCAATAACCCAACACAAAACCCCAACAACTCCAATTCATCAAATCATAAACAAAAGCAACACCAAACCATAAAAAGATTTTTTTAAAAAAAAAGAGCATACCTTTTGTTCATCTTTAGGGACTCCATAACCACTATAATACATTTGACTAACCAAGACTTGCATATTGATATCCCCTGCTTTGGCTTCCTTGAGTGTGTCTTTAAACCACCTCTTAATACAATCAGACACAACATCTGACAAAGGCACACGTGTGTTGTTGCTGTTACCAGTACCGTTGTTGCTGCTGCTCTTGTCTAAACCAGAACTGTTTTCCATCTTCTCGAACTGTTTAATTATCGATGTGGTTCTTGCTTGTTTTTTTGAGTGATTATGAACCAGCTGCTTGGATATATTAGAAAGCGCTTTTCCCATAAAAGAATTGAAGAGCCCAAGATTAAATCTTTATAGATATCTACACACACACACCAAAGCAAAACATGAAAGATGGAAACTTTGTGCCTTTCTGGGCCTAAAACACTAATCTTTTCTATTTGGGTTTTGCTTTTAGGCCATTTTTGTGTGCTGTTAAAAGAGGGTTGAGAATGAAGGAGGGAGCATAAACAAAGGAGAGTGAGACGGCAAAAGCCGGCTACATACTGAGAGGAGAGGACTAAAGGAGACAAGAAAGAGAAAAACGGTGGCGTTTAGGTTCCAAAGCTTTGTGTTATTTAAGGAATTTGTGGGCTAGAAGGATGTCCTCTAGTGGTTTGTGTCTGATTTTAGTTTTGTTAAAAACTCGAGACACGTTAATTCAAGGGCCACTTGTCCTTTGTTTGTTTCCTTCTTCTTCTTCTTCTTTTTTTATTTTGATGAATTGTTGGAGCCAACGTGCCTGTATTTTAATTAATTTATATAAATAAATAAATAAAACCCTTCGGTAGACATCGCAAATTTGAACCCAAGCTCTTACACGGCATGGAGAAGGTGCTTTAACCGAGGAGAGGACAACTTTTTTTTTCTGGCACCACTTGTGGCCGTGGCTGTAAAAATTGCTGTCCAAATCAGCTGAGCTAATGGCTAAGATAAAAATTACATTAATAAAAGCAATCTTTCTGGTTGTGAGTTTGTAAGAGACCGCCAAGAAAAGAAGAGAAAATGTGTTGAATTAATTGATGTTACACTATAGAAAAATAAATTTTAGTTTTTTTATTTTTATTTTTATTTTTAAATAAAATTATTAAATATAATGTCATTATTTGAGTTACAAGCTACGAATATTGATTTAGATTAATTTAGAATGATATTATTTTAAATTTTTTAAAAAAATAAAACAAATTTTAACTATATTATAAATTAATTTGTCGAATCAATCAAATTTAATTTTAATAATTATTTAATTTAATTTAAAACTCGAGTAAATCGCAAGAATTTTTTTTAAGTAGAATATTAAAAAAAATTGGGAAAATATCAAAATTAAAAATTTATTTTTAAAAATAGCATGATTTAAAAAGTTCCGTATCTCATATGCTCTAAAATTACATGTGTCATATGCAAAACAAAAATTCAACTCAACAAATCATATTCAATGAACTTAGTAAATAAGATAAGATTAACTCAACTATGTACGGATAAAAACTCAATATAATTCATAAGATAAGATAAGGATTTAACAACTTATAGATAATTAAGTTTAATAACTTTTAGATTATTAAATCAAGTTCTCAACCTATCTAACATAAATATTTTACAACAATAATCTAAAAGTTCAAAATTTAATTATAAATCAAGTGTTGCCCAACAACTTCTTACCCTCTTCTTTTTTCTTTTTTTTTTAATTCAAGACTTATGAATATTTTTGTGATTATTGCTTACGATTATAGTTTTGAAACCCGGTCTAGCCCGGCGGGTCAATCCCGAACCCGGCCAACCCGAGACCTAATCGACCTAGGGCAAGAACCGGGTCGGGTTTAAAAAAATAAAGAAAGAAGAAACATGGGGGTGACTCAGTAAGAGCCGGTCAAAAACTCGGTTGCAACCCGTTGACTTTTGTTTCTTTTTATTAAAATGACGTTGTTTAAACTTTTTTAAAAAAATAACCTGGTGACCCGATCAAAACTCGAAACTCGAATTTTTAACCGGGTTAGCTACCAAACCAGGTTTAAAAACTATACTTACACGACTGTGTTGACCCACAAAACGAGGCTTAGTTTAATAACAATATATTTAAGCCGATTTTTGGATTTTAATATTAGAAAAGGAGTGATTATTGCTTCCAGTTGTGCAATCTCTTAAGATTTGATAATAGAATGACATAATTTGTTTATCCAGACCAGCTGGTCAGGATACGCATGCGACCCATTATCTTTTATTAATTTATTCTATGAAAATCAGTTGTCTAATTATGAGAGAGTTTTTTTTCCCCCCTCGAACCCACAGCTACATGTTGATTAGTCATGGTCTAATTGACCAAGTTCTGCATATATTAAATTTGTAATAAATAATCAAATTAAAAATTTAGAATTCTTTTATGTTATACATCTTCTTCATAAATTAAATTAGATTTTTAATTTCTTTATGCCACCTGAAAACCACCCCATTTTTAACCTCTTTAAATTTATCTATTAATATTAATTTTTGGCATTTCAACAAATATCATCTTTAATAGTTTTCTCCAATATCTTATTTTAAATTTAGATTTTGATCATTTATTCATTTTGTTTCATGAATAAATCATTTATTTATTTATTTTGTTCATTGAGTTTTCTTGAAAATGTGGGAGAAATTTTTGTGAGAATATATTTCTCTCTTTATAGTGTAAATTGAAATGAAAGTTTCATTTACTATGTTAATAATTCTCATGATGATTGACTGTGAGGTCAAGAGAAAAGAATTTCCATGGGAAATTAAAGTTGGTAAAGGAAAAAAAAAAAGAGGGTCGTAATCCGGCTCCGTTTTGCACCCTGTGACTTGCGAATGGTTAGCTTGCTAGATTCAACCTTTTAGAGAAGAGAGGTTTGAACTTGTAAACATAGGACTAAAATCAATTGAATTACAACTTTTCAATAATTTATATCATTATTATAACTATAAATTAAAATAAAAACACTAAATATGGAACAAGACTCATCCACTGCTAGTAATGTGGTGGCAGGGCGTCTGTCAATGACGGACTAGTAATGGATGTTTTTCTTCTTCTTTTTTTTTTTTTTCTTTTTTCTCCTTATCAAAATACACAATTTTCTTTTCATTTATTTTATGTATACAATTTGATTCATATTATTTTTATTGTTATTTTTTTAATCTTTTATGATTTAATTTTTTTCTTCAATTCTATCCCTTATTATTTGCTTTAATTTAATTTTTATATCAAATTTAGTTTTTATTCTTTTAATTACTATTTTTTTATTTTTCTAATTAACTTTGATTTTTAATTTCATCTCTCAATATTTGATTTTGATTTTTTATATGAATTTCTTTTTTTATCATTTCTCTAATTCACTTTGTTATTTCTTTAAGGTTTGTCTTCTATAGGGTCAATCCTGAGCTCATAACTAGTATTACAGGTTTCGACTTTTAACATAGGTTATTATTATTTTTTTATCTTTTAAAATTATATTTTTTTCAATTTCATCAATTTTCATTTGATTTTATTTAATTTTTATATCAAAATTGATCCTTGTTCTTTTAATTTTTATTTATTTATCATTTTCATAATTTTTTATTTAAATTTCATTCATTAAAATTTAATCCTTGTTTTTTTTTCTTTTTTGGTTATTCTAATCCAATGCACAGTCGCGAGGTTAACATGCTGATTTAGATTTTTTTTCATTGCTTTTATTTAAATTTTTATTTTAATTTCGCCCTTTAACAATGTGTTATTTGATAATTAAGTTTTATTGGTTTATTCTATTGTTTTTTTACTATCTCGGTTTCACGACTAGATTTTAGATTTAACATATTAATCTGGTTTTAGATTTAACATATTAATCTGGATGTGTTCAAATCATTTTTTTTTATCTTTTTTTCTTTGCTAATTTTTTGTTAGTTTCTTTATTATAATTGCTTTTTTTATACTATCAAAATTGTACGAGTTACTTAAATTTCGTAAGTCATTAATCCAAATCTCAATTTTTTTTACTGATATGAAAATGTTTGCATCACTTTAATACTCTTTTTATGTGATAAAAAAAAAAAAATTAGACCACATAATGCAGGCCACATCTATTTAGGATAATGACCATTAATCATCTCACAATTGACGCCAGAAAAAAAAAAAAAAAAACTTTTACACAAAGGAGTGATAAATTAACAAATCAATTGAATTCTTTAATCCTATTTGTTAGTTAACCATATGCACACCTAACTTCTCATTGAGTAGCCCTATTATTACATCTCAATTTGATTTAGGTTTATCTTGATGTCTATTTTTTTTTTTTTAAATCAAAGCCCAGAACGATAAGGTCATGAATTAACCTGGGTCATGCCCGGTTAAAAACAGTGATCTGGACAATTTAAGAGGAAAAAAATCCTTCTCCGATCAAAAATCCTCCGATATCGGTTCCAACGCCGGAGTCCACTGCCTATAATTCAGTACTAGCCGGCAACTGGTAGAGCTCGTAAGATCATTTCCTTCCAAAACGTTAACCTCGCCCTCTGATCCCTCCTCCAACTCCCTCATCTCCACAGCCATAGCAGGCAAAACCTTGGCACCATTTCTCTTCTTGCTCGACCTTTTCGCACAAGCAGCAATAGTAGATTCCATGATTGCCACCTCCGACGCAGAAATCTTACAGTTTACCTTACTTAAAGTAACTAACAAGTATACCTTTCCAGGCAAAAGCTCATCATCAGCTCGCATGGCTATTACACGACTCCTTTGCTTGAGCTCATGCAATGGACAAATTGCATGGCCAGGTTCTTCAAGCATAAGCTCTGCAGCTTTCACTGGGAGACTTACCTGCCTCAAGTTCCCCTGAGAATCCATAAGTTTTGCAGTCTTGGGTACTTTTCTTGAGCAGGTAAAAACAACACAACAAGAAGTGTAGTTCCCCATGTTTTTCTGTAGGGTACTTTCAAGTTTGAATTGAATATCAGCTTGCAGGATTGTCTTCAACACTGTTTCTTTGATCTGGTTGATGTTTTAGGACATTGGAGAACGGGGGGCGGAGGGTAATATATATAGAGAAGAAGAGTGGAGGAGGGGGTGGGAGCTAGTAAAGTAGAAGAGTGGACGGTCAAAAGAGTGTAAAAGAAGAGTCATATGGTGTTTGTGGACGGGAGTTGTGACGTGAGAGAGAGGTCGGTCAGCTGCGAGTAGGAACAAAAACACGCATTTGTTCTCTATTTTGGCCATTATCTAGAATGCTGACTTTTGTCTCTCTGCTTTTGTTAGAGACCGGTAGGAGTGAGTAAAAAAATCGAGAAACCGATTAAATCAAGAAAATTAAGAAAAAAATAATCAAAAAAATCAAATAAAAAAAAACCGATTAAACCGATTGATTTTTTTCAAAAAAAATTCGGTTCGGTTCGGTTTGGTTTCGGTTTCAGAAACCTGAAACCAAAAAAACCCCAACCGAACCGAACCGGTTCAGTTAAAGGGGTACTATAAATACAAATAAAAAGCTCTCTAATTTTCTTAACCCTAGTGCATCCAGCCGTTCTGAGCAAACAAGCCGCTCCCTCAACCCTCGCTCCCTCAACCCTCACAATTCACACTTTCACAGATCTCATCTCATTCTCAAGTCTCTAACAAAATCAAATTAATCCGTCTTCATCTTCGTTCTCCTGACTTCAGCCACATCCCTCTCCCACACAGGCATGACAAACACCACGTCGGCACACCTAACCTCCAGAGTCCAGATCTAGCAAACCAGTCACCTCCCTCTCTCACACCCGACCTTAAATCTTGTCACAACTGACACCAGGTATGATTTCTTTTTTCTGTCAATCTCTGTTTTTTTTTTAATATATGCTCTGTGATCTTTTTATTTGTTGGTATATCCTTACAAAAAATCAGTGTTTGAGCTTAAAGTCGTATTTTGGTTGATTTGGGATTCTAGGAATATCTCACTATCGTTTTTGTTTTTAAATGTGAGACTAAATTATATCTATGTTTCGTATTCGATTAGGTTGTTACACAGAAAGTGAAAGAAGCTGAGATCACCCATGGCCAGCAGGACTCGCTTCTTCTGGTATACATATCTCAACGACACACAATCCAGTTTTCACTTTTTTTTAGCTCTTAATAAGTTGTTTTTATAACTTTTTTTATTATTATTTGTAGTAGAGTGTACTTGTTTGAGGTTTTATTCCGCTAAATTTCATGTGATTTAGCCTTTTGGAAGCATATTTTGCACTAGTTTTTTCTTCCATTAAATACTGTGTTGAAGTTGCTGTTTGTATAAAATTTGAAAAATCTGTTTCTGTATGTGTATCTGTGTGCATGTGTTGTACTATCATTTGATTTATATTTAGTAGATTTTTCTTGTGATTTTGCAAATGGGTTTTTGAGATTTGTGGTAATTAATGATCTTTTGAGTTTTTTTGTGTATAACAAACCTTTGAAGGTTATTCCATTTCCCAGAAACCTTGTCCTTAAAAGAAGTTTTGATTTTCAGCTATATGGATAGGAGAACAGAACTTAGATTTGAGTTGTTATAGTTAACTAAAGTGAGAATTTGGATCTGGGTTTTGCTCATTTTAGTGGGAAAAATTATTGTCGGGAAACATTATTGATTAAAGGTCCTTATCAGTAAGCAATTAAGCATTAAACAGCAGCCAACATGTATATTCCTGCTCACTGTTTTTCTTTCAGGGAAATGAACTACTGGACATAATGTGACAAATTCAAACAAATTTGCAAATGAAAAATGAAGACCAAAGAAACCTTAATTCTTACCTGGATTGTTTTTACTTTCATCGGCATGTGTATGATGACTTAGTGTGTTGTTGAACTATGTTATTAGACCAGTGCTGTTATTGGAAACATGGTGATTTTCTTGAAATCACTTGCTTGATTTTCTCCGGCGTTTAGAATGTGGTGTAAAAGTATATGCTTTCACAATTACTGCATCGATATCTAATTATCATTTAGAAACTTGATAAATGATCTTGAAACTTACAAAAACCTTAAGTGAGCCAAAATTTTTTTTTTATAAACTTGCACCTTTTATTTTGTGATTTATTAATTAAAGCGTTTGCAATTATCTAACATGTTTGATTTTTTATTTTGTAGAATTCGGTGGAAAGTTACATCTAGCAACGGATAATAATTAGACAGTGCTTTATATTTTTCATTTATATTTTTTGCATGAAGTGTTATTTGTTGTTTTTTTAAGCCCTTTTGAAGGCAATGCTTTGTAATTTAGATTTTAACTTGTGTGTGCTATTTAAACTCTGATGCAGGAGTCCAAAACAAAAATATTAGAAAGACTTGCAACATATGAACACAATATTAGCATTAATAATTTAATAAAAATGGATATTCAGTGACAAAAAAAGTTAAATATATTATAGAATCTTGTAAAAAAATTAGATAATATTAACATCAATTACAAACCCATTAGAAAGCCCATCAAAAAGCCCAAATAAAAAATAAAGGTTTTTCCGGTTTTTATAGTAAAAAAACCGAACTGGACCGAATCGAAACCGGCCGGTTTGAACCGGTTCCGGTTCGGTTCCAGTTTGATTTTTTCAATTTTTTCAATTTTATTTTGGTTACTTTTTTAGATAAAAACCGAACCGAACCCAAAATGATCACCCCTAGAGACTGGTGCGGAGAAGCCACAGGCCAGAGCTAGAATTATTTGCATACGGAAGAAAGAAAAGTCCTACATGTACTTTCCTCATTATTTTTATATTTTAAAAATATTTTTAAATTATTTTGATGCATTAATATTAAAAATAACTTCTTAAAAATTAAAAAATATTATTTTAAATAAAAATATTTTAAAAAATAATCACAACTATATTTTTAAAAATAAATTATTTAGAAAATGACAGTGAGAGTTGGCCATAAACTTGATGAATGGTAGGACCTGGCGGGAGGGTTGACTGAGCCAGAGTGTTAAAGTATTTCTATTTCACCTCGTCATTGGATACGTCACAAGTGGATGTCGATGAGAGGTGAAGACAATCAGTGGGCGGAAGGGAGAGTGTCTTGTATTATTAGGCGAAGGAAGCATAGTTTTAAGATATAACTTTGAGATAGATCCCATTCCAATACGATTAAAATAATATTATTTTAATTAAAAAAAATATATTCAAAATAAAGAGATGCCGGTCAATTTTAATTGTTGACCAACCAAGATCTAAAACTATTCAAATTAAATAAAAAGAAAAAAAAAGAAAAACCTCCCATGAACTAATCAAAACCTGAGTTCACTCCACTCGATTGACTCAGCTTGATATAATTTTTAATTTTTTAATTTTTTTTAAATTCAAAACAATATTGTTTAATTTTTTATTTAAAAAAATTTAAATCGACCAACAAAATAACATTAAAAAAGCCATAGCTTTTAATCCTCCCTCGTTTCTTGCCCCTCTTCTTCAACTTCATGCTCAATCAAGAGAGCTTTGAATCAAACTTGAATTTTTCTGGGGGATTCATGAGACCTCCTTCTATGAAAAACATAATTGGCTATAATCAAGCAAGCTCCGAACACCATCAAATTTGACCTCAAAGATATTGTTTGAGTGGCTTTTGTTATTTTTTCCTAATTTTTCTGGATTTTATATGATTCTCTTTTTTTTGTGTGTGTGTTTTTCTTCCTTTTGACTTTAGGGTTCTAATTTTATTACCATGTAAGGTTGATTTTCTACCTTATTTAAAGTTAAATAGATTGTAAAAATCAGACTTTCTGCAACTTTGTTTTTTGTGTGATAACCTAATTCGTCGAGTTCTGTCTTTTTATGCTTGTTGCTATTCTTATTGTGCTTATGTCTGCATCATGAAGGGAAGGAACCAATGATGGGATTGTAGCAAATCAGCCACTGTGACGAAGATTGACTCAGTGAATTATAGAATCTTCGGAACATAAGTTTTGCAGAAAGCTTGAGAGAGTAGCCATCTAATAGTAGGAAGCATGGACCCTGATAAAGTAACATCAAGACTCTTCATCTCTATCCTAATTGGATGTAGCCAATGAGGTCCGTCCTATTTTTGATTAATTTATTTAACGATTTTTGCACCTATTAGAATTATGCTGGTTGTTTTTGTCAGCTGTAGCAGGTATTTTTCTTCGTTTTTTAATCAGTAAAATTTCTTCACTCATCAATGACAAAACCAGAAGAAAGAGATTCAAGTCTAAACTGTGGAGAGCAAAAGAATGCCAAGATTTGTAGTTATTAAGCTGTTCAAGGGAGAACATAGCATCTTTGAAGCATTTCACTGAAATGACCACCAACTTGAACAAGTTTTCCTCAACAATCACCCCACCCTGTCATCTTTGTCACTTCCAGCCATGGGCTGTTTCAAAATTGAAAATCATACTAGTGCTTGCCCACACAGAAATAGAGAGACCAGGTGAACTGCATTTGCCTTTTCCAAGATGGCAGCAATCTTCAGGTTGATTTTTGGGTCCTGAAAACTCCAAATGCTTGGCCTTGTTGCTGCTGCAGGCTTCAAGTAAACGAGCTATACGGATAAATAAGAAAAAAAGTCCCCAGAACAATTGATATGTAATGCCAAAATGAGAGATGACAGAAACGAATCAAGAAATGGAGTGGTAAATAAAGCACATAGAGGAAAAGCAGGAGGAGATCCAATCTCAGTTGATATCTATTCTAGCAGTGAATTTCTTGCTGCTAAATTTGGTCCGGTCTGGGGTCGAACTCATTCAGGATTCAATTACCTTTCCTGCAAAAGGGCTAAAAATGTTGCAAAGAAAGGATTTTGCAGCCTAAGACATCGGAAAAACCAGCCGAAGAACAGGACCCTGCAAAACACCATTACCTGGCTTTCAATCATGTGTGGCATCAAACTGGGGATTTTGAAACAAAAATCCAAACCAATTGCATCTAATTGGCATGATTGCCTTGCTGCTTTGGTCCTGCTATAAAAAAATGTCAAAAACTGTTGAGCTACTCATCAAGACACAGTTTCACTATCATCACCGATTAACTGCTTATAAACCTCTAACATCGTGCAACAAATTAAGCAGCACAGAGGTAACAAACTTGATATAAGAACACATTTCCCAGATGTAAAATGACAGAAAATGCAGCAAAAATAATTCATTCAATTGGCATAATATTGCGGACATGGTTCACAACTTTTCATCTCTAGTTTATGAGGTAATGCCTGTACCAGTAAATGCTCTGGTACAGGCATTACCTCATAAAATGCAACTCGTTAGCAAGCTTCGGTGAGGTTCTCTTTCGAAGAAGAATGCCACGTACCAAGAGGATGTCCCAAAAATGAAAGAAGTTCTTGCTTGCGTTCTTTTTTCACCATTAAAAACTATTAAAACTTCAAAAGTGCCATTATTTAATAAAAACAACCCACCCATTCACCATCTTTCTGTTATTATTATTTTTATTTCCTTGTTTTAAGGTTTTTTTTTCATTACTACATTCCTTTTCACTATGAGGCATTTCTTATTTTTATTAGCAAAATCTGAGGATAGAAAAATCTGAGAATATTCCCCTGATATTTTCATATATCTATATGATTTCAAGTTTTTATTCTTAATTTTTTGAACTCAATAATTTTAAATTTAATTGTTTACTATTATAAATAAAGTTCTATGCTCTTAATTCATATGAATTTATGATATTTTTTACATTTGCATGCATGCATACAAAAAGCTTTAAAAGTGGCCTAACTTGCCACTAGGAGGATTCCTTGCAGGCCAAAGCTAAAAAATTTGAGAGATAGACAGCAGCCAGACTGGTGTTTTGCTCAAATAAAATCCTTGGATGAATCCTACATTGGTGAGATTCATAAAACTCTCTTTTTATATGATACACTCAAGAATTTTGATCCTATACATACCTTTGCTTTTCGGAAGTTTCTTCTCCCTCTGAGCTTCTACTGATTTCTATTCCAGCGATGTTGTTTCATCTCTAAAGAATGGTGGATCAGTATAACACGTCAAACATGCCCCAGTGAAACCATTACCTCAAACAGTTTTCACCAATAATCTTTACACGAACACAAACCATCAGTAAAGCAATGAAATCGATTGTTATCTCTCACAATTATCTCTCTACCTGCAATTCTAGAAATGTGCTTTATTGCCTCATGACAATCACCACAAACACGAAGGTTTTTCACAACAAGAATTTTGTCATTTGGAGCTGTGCTTATCAAACCAAAGGCAACAGCCAGCTTCTCGCTGTGACAACCAATGAAATGCTCCTTCTCTTCTTCTTCTATGTCAAACAGCACATGATCTGTCGTGGGAACATAACCTGCTGCTTTTAAGTCCTTGGCCAATTCACCAAGTTTTGCATATATCTTCTCTGATAAAGGATGGGACGTATCCCCCACAAGGAATTGATGAACAACTCCATCCACTTCAATCCAACTATACCCTGGTATTTTCTTAACCCCCCTCTCACTCATGATTGACCTAATCTTTGCTGCTTCTTCCCATTTGTGACTTGCTGCATGTATATTTGACAAAAGAACATAATTACCTGAGTGCCACGGTTCTAAGGCTATGAGTTTTTTCAGCACGACTTCCACCAATTGGGTGTCTCTATGCAGCCTGCATCCACCCAGCAATGCTCCCCAAACAATAGCATTGGCTTCCATTGGCATACTTTTGATAAGCTGATGAGCTTCATCTAAGCAACCGGCACGACCAAGAAGATCCACCATGCATCCATAGTGTTCAATTTCTGGAGTCAAGGTAAAAACACACTCCATACTATTGAAATATCGACGACCCTCTTCAACTAGACCAGCATGAGTACAGGCACAAAGTAAGCCAACAAAAGTGTTCCTGTCTGGCTTGATCCCAGACTTCTCCATTTGGCCAAAAAGCCCTAATGCATCTTTCACATGTCCGCTCATGGCAAGACCTGATATAGCTGCATTCCAAACTACTCTATCTTTCTTCCTCATCCCCCTAAAAACTTCCCAGGCTCTATCCATTCTCCCACATTTTGCATACATGTCAATCAATGCCGTACCCAAGACAGAATTATCCAAGAACTCATTTCCATTGATCAAATTGCTAGCCCAGTCCCCTAATTCTAGCGCCCCTAACCTCGCACAAGAACAAAGAACTCCCACCATAGCATAACAATCAGGTTTCAAACCCTCATTCAACATTTTAAAAAAGAGGTCTAAAGCTTCTTTAGGCAACCCATTAGAAGCATAACCCTGAATCATAGAACTCCAAGAAACAATATTCTTCTCCAGCATCCCATCAAAGACGCTACGCGCTCTCTCCATGTTTCCACATTTGCCATAAAAATCCACCAAAGCAGTAGCCACAAACACATTCCTTACCATGCCATTCTCCGTTATATACTCATCAATCCACTCCCCACTTCTCAAATCCCCAGTTCGCTTGCAAGCAGACAAAACTTCAACAAGACTAAAACTATCCGGCCTCAAACCCATCTCCAACAACCTACGAAACATATCAATCGCCTCCCTACATTTCCCAACACCAACATACCCACTTATTGTCGCCGTCCACGGCGCAAAATTCTTGTCAGGAATATCATCAAACACCTTAAATGCATTATCTATAAACCCACATTTCGTATACAAATTAATCAAACTTATCTTAACGAACGCATCCGCTTCACAACCTGCTTTCACCACAAGGCTATGCATCTTGACACCCAACTCAGAATCCAAAACCCTCGCGCACGCTTTCAAGACAAAAGGGAAAGTAAGACTATCAGGAGAAAGCCCTTCTTTCCTCATAGAGTGGTAAATCTCAATGGATTCTTGAAAACAATCGTTCAAAACTAAGCCACGAATCATTGTATTGAAAAGGAAAATGTTGGGTTCTTTCGTTTGATCTAATATGCGAAAGGAATAGTTCGTGTTGCCAAAGTTGAAGCTGAAACGTAAGACCTTGTTAAGGAGGTAAGTGTCTTCATCGAGGCCGAGACGGAGAAGGGCTGCGTGGATGTGTTTTAGGTGTTTGAGACAGCTGAAGCCTTGAATGAGGCGGTTCTTGATGCCTGCTGATTTTGTGACGATTAAGGAAGACATACTTAGTTGTTATACACATGAATGAATTAGTTAACAAAACATGTGTTGGTAATCAATAAAGCAGGTGTTATTTAGTCTCCGTTGTTTGCTCGATATTATTATTTCTTTTTTTAGAATGAATTTTAAAAAAATAAATTATTTTTTGATGTTTGATAGTATAATGAAAAATAAATTAATAAATATTTTCTAGTATTTGATTATGTCATGAAAAATGAGATAGAAAATAACTTATTAATATTTTATTTTTTTTAAGTTTCTTAAAATAATGAGGAACAAATCCTACAAATTAAAAAATTGAATGAGAATGAAATTGAAAAAAATATAATTTCATAAATTATCTCAAATAAAATTAATAATAATCAAAATAATAGAGATCAAATCTAAAAAATTAAAAAAATTAAAAGAAAACGAAATTAAAATAATAATAATTAACGTTTCATAAATTATTTTAAATAAAATAAGTAACAATCAAAAGAATGAAGACCAAATTTGATAGATAAAAAATTTCAATTAAAAAATTATAAGAAAAAAACAAATAATAATTATAAAAATAAGAACCAAAATTAATATAAAAATTAAATTCTAAGGGATGAAATTGAAAAACAAATATTCAAAACAAAATATATATAGCAATCAAATGTTTGAGGACCAAATTTGATATAATCAACAAATAATATTATATTTTTAAATTTTTCACAACTTTCAAAAAGTGTTTTCCACCTAAAATAAAAGGAAAATACTTTCCTGAAAATCAAGTCAAATTTTTCTTTGACTGGAAAGTGTTTTCTGTTAATCGGAAAGTGTTTTCCGTTGACCAACTTTTCTAATGACAAACAAACACAGGAAAGTTTGGAAAGTGGTTTTCCAGAAACCAGTTTCTGAAAAACAAACACAGCCTTAGTTAGACTGTATTTATTTTTCCAGTTAAACAGTGTTTTTTTAAAAAAAAAATTTGATATTTTTAGATATAATATCAAAAATAAATTTTAAAAATAAAATAAAATAAATTATTTTAATATATTTTCAAATAAAAAATATTTCAAAAAATAATATATACCACACAATCTTAAACACTACCTTAATAAGTAAATAAAATTTTATTAAGTAGTCACACAAAAGAGAAACTTTTGTACAAAAAAAAAAACCTTAAAAGTTAAGGAATGCATATTCTCTTCTTTCTCCATTCTTCTCTTTTTAAAAATTTATTTTAAAATAATATTTTTAGATATAATATCAAAAATAAATTTTTAAAAATAAAATAAAATAAATTATTTTAATATATTTTTAAATAAAAAATATTTCAAAAAACAACATATACCACACAATCTTAAACATTATCTTAGCAGGTAAATAAAATTTTATTAAGTAGTTAGACAAGAGAGAAAATTTTATATAAAAGAAACTTTTAAGTTAAGGAATGCATATTCTCTTCTTTCTCCATTCTTATCTTTTCAAGAATTTATTTTAAAATAATATTTTTTGATATTTTTAGATATATTATCAAAAATAAATTTTAAAAATTAATAAATTATTTTAATATATTTTCAAATAAAAAATATATCAAAAAACAACATATATCACACAATTTTAAACATTAACTTATTAGATAAATAAGATTTTATTAAGTAGTCAAACAAGAGAGAAACTCTTGTAAAAAAAAAAAAGCTTAAAAGTTAAGGAATGCATATTCTCTTCTTTCTCCATTCTTCTCTTTCTCTTTTCCTTCTAGTTCTTCTTGTTCTTATTCTTTTTTATTTCTATTCTACTTTCTATACTTCTTAAAGTTCTTTTGTTATTAAAGAGATATCCTTAATAATTGGTATCAGAGTCGTTTTTCAAGGGTTAAGAAAGGTAGCTTGTGTTCAAGAAACAATTAATAGTAGTGGAAAACAACATAGTGAAGGTTTTGGAGGAACACAACAAGAGATTTGAAGAACAAATGTGAAATATTCACTAATAACTTCAAGAAATCAATGTTGTGATTCAGAAGAAAAAAAAAGAAAAAGAAGAAGAAGCTCAAAAAAATTATTTTTTGTAATTGTTTCATTCATAAAAGCAACCTAAGCATAACAGAAAATGAATGAACCTTTCAAAGTTATCCATGTTTGTTACTTAGGTCATGAAGTTTCTAAAATTGACTTCATTCAATTGTTCAAGTCATTCAAGATTATAACAAAGCTTATTATGCTTCATAATGAAAAATAAGTTTTACTTCAAATACAAGATGTTATTTCAGTCATCAATGCTCTCCAATATTATAAAAGTATTTAGTCAATCATAAAGGAGAGGAATGTTTATGTTCAATTCTCATCACATTAAAAACTTACTACAATGGATCAAAACACTTTCAAACTGGTTAAATGTTCTTCTTTAACTAAATCCGAGATTAGTTTTTGAGAGAAACAAGAAGTAGGTTTTGAAGAAAACAAAGTAAAGTTCGATTCTTTGAATAAAAAAAAAATATTGCTTATTATGAAATGATTTTTGGATCTTTTAAAAAATGGAGCGTTTGATGAAAAGATTGAGAATTATAGTGTGAAGGTGCAAGAAATTGAGAATTATATGGATGATGGATCAAAAAAGAAAGAGGAGAGTGATGTTGAGAAAATTGATGAGGAAAAAGAAACTAAATCCAAGAAGAAGAAGCTTAAGGAGGGTTCTCATGGGTGGCGGTTCCATAGCAAGTAAAACATATCTGGTTGTGCAAGTCTAAGAAGATCACTAAGGAGAAGTATGTTTTTTCTAGAAAAAATTGATCAATATTTGAAAGGATTTTTTAGTTGTTAAACACTTTTCTCTTAAGCGTCTACTAGAGTTTAAGGTTATTTTTTTTGTGAGAAAGAATGCTCCATTTTATTTGTTGACACTAGTAAAAAGATGAACAACATCAAGGTTATTAGAAAGAACCCAATGATTAATTTCAAAAAAATTGCACAACATCCTTAAGGACAAGAATCTTGGGAATTGGCAGGAATAAGGTACACGTGAGTTAGTTAATAAAGCTTGTGTTGTTAATTAATAAAGTATGTGTTGCTATTAGTTAGCTGGTTAGGAGTTAGATAGGATTTTGTTAGGTATTTAGATGTGAAGGAAACTCTTATATAAAAAAGAAAGTTGTAGAGAAGCTAAAGAAATTGGTAATAAGAATTACAATAGTGCAAATTATCTTTTGTTTTTTCTTTTTCTTCTTCTTTCTATCATTCTTAAAGTGTATATGTAGTTAAGGAGAGATCCTTAACATTAGTTTAATAAAACTTAGAAGAATGTCATCCTAATTATCCATTAATTAAGTTAAAATGAGTTAAATAAGAATGCTTAAAAGAGAATTAAGTGGAAGATTTTCTAATTAAGAATGCTTATAATTTTCTTTTAAGATAAAGAAATTGCTTATTAAAGGGTTTAAGAAAGAACCGAAAGCGAATATAAAAGTCATAAAATAAAAAGATGCTCCAACATAAGAACACATGTTGATGGATTGGTTTTATTTATGTGCTTTCTGAGTGTTAGTTTATTTACTTTATAGGCTTTTGTTTGAAATATGCTTTGATAAAAAAAAAATATTTGACCATTACATGGATTTATTCATGGGTCTAACCATAGTTATTAAATCTAACTCAGTTGATAGGTTAACAAAGAAATCCCTTACCCTAAAACTCACTCTGGTTGGTTTTCAAGTTGGAAAAAAAAAACATTGACCTTATGAAACTTGATTGACTTGAATGGGATATAATGACTTAATTGACCTTATTCAAACATGATCAAGTCAACTCTAAAAAAAACTAAAAAAAACAAACTAAACAACATTGTTTTAACTAAAATTATTAAATCATGTTAACTTGGTAATTTGTAGGATGATCCAGTAACTCAAATATTTTTTCAAGTCAATTAGTTTAACAACTACAATTTTAACTTGAAATATTTTAGGATTGATTTTCATAAACCAATACAAATCTTGGATTTTAAATAAATCATACATATTGAAATTTGGTTTTTTTTTTTATGAATTTCATTTTGAATCTAAACTTGATATATTAGCATTGATATCGAATAAAAAATGTTGTATTAAGATATGGATTTAGTGGTTATCGAGTTTAAAATATAAGGCTAAATGATGGTAACGGGTATTTACGAGTCAAATTTTTTTATATCAATACCCTACTTATTATTCATTAAATAAGAGATTTAAATATATTTACCTTGTCAATTGAGTTTTAAGTATTCATATGAATATCCATTGTATGACTATTATTTATTATTTAATAAAAAATAAAATAATATACATATATGTGTTGTGTCAATATTAAGATACACATATATTATATTGTACTAAAAAAATATTTTACATATATATTTATATAATACAAAAATATATTTCAGGTTAGGTTTTGTGTGGGATTTGATAATATTTGAACTCTATTCATTAGTCATCAAGGAAAGTAATTATTCAAAAATATCCACTTATCAATTTAGATTAATATCCATCAAATTTGAATTAAATAGTCATTCCTGCAATGAGAGAATGTAATTATAAAGAAGTAACATGGTATCAAGTATCAATCCATTTAATCAATTTGAAGGTCCCAAACCACCTCTACGTTCTACGGAAAAAGTGCAACTATTTTGCAACCATCTCTTTCTTTGCTGAACTAACACTGGTGTTTTCCTGTTTCTAGTAATTAATACAACATATTATTCATGCCTTCTTCTCGATAAATCAAGCTTTGTTCCATACTCCTCCTCCTCCTCCTCCTCCTCCTCCTCCTCCTTCTTATGATAGTTTAAGAATTGGAGATTTATCACCATATTAAAGAAGTTGTGAGAATTTTATTGCATGATATGCAACGTTGAGGTATTGCTACTAGTTAGTAGTAATAAAATCTAGCACATGTTTATTTTGTTTAAAATATTTTACCAAAAAATATTTTTTAAAAAGTATTGTCTTGTGTTTATTTTTCATAAAATATTTTACAGCAAAACTGATTAATAAAAAATATTTTACAATCAACCTTCAAATTTAATTTCCTTACTGAAAAATATTTTTAACTAATAAAATTTTATAAAATATTTTACAAATAATAATCTATATATAATATCATTAAATTATTTCAATTACCACCACCGTCATGTTTTTCTCTTTCTTCTCCATCACCGCTCACTATCTTCTCCACCACCACTCATTATTACCTTCTCTTTTATCACCAAATAAACAGACTATTTATGGTTATGCTTTTTCAGTTTACTCATTAACATGCCAAAGTGATTTCAAGTTTGTTTTGAATCAAATATTTTATGAGGAATATATTTTTTAAAAAAAATTATTGTTAAAAAAATATATTTTTGTAAAATAAATTATTTTTTATTTATGATAATGAGATAAGAAAAGTTGTCACATTTGTGATAAAAATAATGATGATGAAGAAGAAATTACAAACTGTATTTGTTTGTGTGGTTACGGTTGCTTTTTAAAGTACTTTGCGTGCTGAAATGCATCAAAATAATTTTTTTTATTTTTTAAAAATTATTTTTGAGATCAACAAATCAAAACGATTTAAAACATAAAAAAAATTATTTTTTTATAAAACAAAAAATTAAATTTTTTAGAAACACGGTTTACACCGCGTTCCCAAATGTTGATTACGATGATGAGTTGGAAGTACTAAAAACAATACATATTCACTCCTCTGCTAGGTTAAAATATTTATGTCCAAATTTAATAAAAAAATCTCATTTTTCTATGTGAACAAATACTTAAAAATGAAACAATAAATTATAAAAAGTATTTTTCACAAAACAAAAAAAGATCTTTAATTGTATTTTAAATAGATCAAATTATTATTATTATTATTATTATTATTATTATTATTATTATTATATATATATATATATATATATATATATATATATATATATATATATATATATAAATATATTTATTAATCACCAC
>Ga0325411_1000463_pt1 | contig 42567 bp, 35 predicted proteins | sample PopdelMetagenome_13_FD_206181 | JGI IMG/M metagenome (GOLD analysis project Ga0325411, IMG submission 206181) | Populus deltoides microbial communities from Bellville, Georgia, United States - Xylem-PdIQD-R4 | ecosystem: Host-associated > Plants > Phyllosphere > Stem > Wood/Secondary xylem...
AAAAATTATTTAATGGTTATGAGTATCGATGGAAATTTTTGCAAATTAGAAGGTGAGTTGGGAAATTTTATACAAAGAGAATAGAAGTATAACATTAATGAATCAGTTGGAGTTAAATTAAGATTTGAAGGGAAAATGCTAAGAAAATAGATTTAAAGATTGATTGTTAAGAAGTGTCAAATATGTTTGGTAGAAAATAATTAAGGTTCAATTTAACAATCTGCTGACTGTTGATGTAATTTTATTATTTTTGAGTTTCAATTATATATCAGGTAAATAAAAATTAACAATACATGGATGAATATGTATTTTATGAATCATTTTGTTCAAATGAGCCTTCTTTTAATATTATAAAAAATCATGGATCTCATGCCCTAGAAAAATTATAATAGGAGAAGGAAAAAAGTTTTTGTGCAGGTTATTTTTTCCTCCATTTAAAAAAATAAATAAATGAAATTATTAAAGAACATTTGACTTCTCTCTAGCTCTAAGGAACCAGTAAAGACCTTAACCGACTCTGGTCACAGGTCACAGCATTGCAATTTGTTATAGAACAATAAATTAAAAGGGAAGAACAATACGCTTATCACACTGCAAGAATTACATCTTCACAAAAAACCGAAAGATTGAAAGAGTACCAAACACAGAAAGGGAGACAATTTTCTTTTCCCACCAACCAACCATTACACACTAAGATTGCATTTTTATACCAAAACTTTCGACCCCAAAAATGAAACCGACGCGGTCCAAACCACTCAAGATCTCAAATCGCACGAATAAAGAAACAAAGATTCACCCATTGTCTCCCAGTCACTATGAGGTGCTAACGATTCTCCTGAAAAAATTGGAGAACGGTCAATGATTCACAATGATGAATGAATATATTAAAAAAAGGAAGGCTATTACATGTTCAAGCAATTCAAGTGACCGACAAATGAAGCCGAGCCAAAATGGTGCCTTCGTGTTACTCTTCCCCTATGATACAGTCACCAAATTCAACTCGAGTGGCCTTAAAGCTCCTTGAACAATCTCCTGGACTGTTCTATTCCGCCGACAAACATCAGAAAGCTCCTCAACCGCACCCATCAGGGTTTTGATATCAACCCCAGATGCTGCGTCAGTCAGTGCTTGAAAGATCTTTGTTTGTTCCACTTCTGTGACCACGGTTGATGGAATTAAAGAAACACTCTCCCTAGCCCACTCCAATGCACTTGCTCCATATGCACGGGTTAGTGCTAGCAAAGCGTATGTTACCTGGGGAAAAAAGAAGCTTCCTTCAATTTCTTAATTCATGCCTAACGGTAATTTACTCCAATTGAGGCCAAAAAGAGTTCTGGTACAGAATATGAGCTACCGTTTCTAATCGAGAACTTGGGAGTGCTCCGGTTAAGGAGGCAACCAAAATTCTAGTTATACTGGCGCCCCGGGGAATAATGACGCTGTCTCTGATAGCTAAATATTGTTCTCCCATGCTAGACTTTGCAAGATCAAAGATATCTGACAGGAAAGTTAATATGGAATTGGAGGCCTCTCTGCGAATATTGAAAAATATGGTGAGTGATGGGAAAAACCACAATTCATTTTGGAAGCAAGGTGTTTAAATAACTACAAACTAGTGAGGAAGCATGCTTATTTCAAAAGCCCCAACCCCCCAAAACAAAAAACAAAAAACAAAAAAAAAAACCTGCATTGAACCTGGATTCAGTATTTGGTGATTGCCCAATACAAATGGACAAGAATTTGCAGAATAAGGAATAATGAAATGACAATATGATACCCAAATAATAGACTGAGATGCGAGAAGGAAAAACATGAATACATCATATACATGATTTTGGACACACATATAGAATAAATAACTCATTATCACTTATTAATGCAAAAGGTGAAACGCAGATCAGTTTGTATTCAACATGCAGCTGTGTTGTTAAGCATTTAATAGATTTCATGCATCTTACGAACCCCTTTGGCACTTGTGTATCAAAAGGTAATAGAATTTACACAAATTTATAGTACAAACCTGTTCATTTATTAGCATAACAATGCTCTAACATGTCCTGATTTTCAATGATTCATGCATCAACATATTAGTTCTATGTCTTACCCATATTCACGCTACCTTATATGTCATGAAATCATTTATTTTCATACAGTGAATCAATTGATAATCAACCCAATCAACATCTCATGCATTTATACATGTGCTAGGATGAAATGTTATCTTCAATGGCCAGGTGTTCTCACACAAATACAGAGAGTTATACCTGTGTTGTACTGTGACACCAATCATTGAGCAATCCACTAATGATGGGAATACCGCAGATGGAATAAATACTTGAGGGCAATAGCGGATGCACCTCGACGCCAACAGAAAACAATCATCTGCTATGTCTGGTCTGGCAGTAAAATCCTGCAAAATAAATGCAAAAATAACTGAATGCCACAAGCGCTATGTGCTATTAGCAAATCCAACCACCAACAAAAGGTAATGCATCAATGTGGAACCTTTATATTGGTGAGAAGACATGTTGTGCACTTGAAGAGGGCTTCAATCAAATTTTTCAGGTAGTACGCACAAGATGGGTCAGAGCCAAATATCTGCATCCCAAGATGACAGTTGACTTTAGAATTAAACATGAAAAAAGTGTGTGCGTATTAGGAAGAAAGACATGCCTTTATAACTTCACTGGAGAGATAAAGGAAGCATGGCTGGTGGTGCTGTTGGTACAGGCCTTGAATCTCTTCTAGCATTGCTCCAATTGTGATTCCCATGAGCCTTCCAGATGTTCTCACCTAAAGAAAACTCAAGCTCATTGATATCAGAGTAGTGATGATTTTTTACCAAACAAGATCACCAACAAAATACAGCATCTTCATTCTTAAACTCTACCGATGAAGTACGAAATAGAAAGGTGTCAGTTGAAAATTAATGCACTGAGTGAAGCTGTTGTTGAGATGGCTTGGGAAAAAAAAAAATCCTTTGAACCTTGACAACGATTATTTTGACAGTTAAATCATTAAATACTGACCTACTAAAGACCACCTCTCTCATATCTAGTTTTCTGAAGTTCATGAGCAAAAGAAGTGAATACAGCTAAGGAAACTCACAGCATATTTACAAGCTCGGCAAAGAGACTCCATTGTCCGCATATCCCAAGCACGACTACAGAAAGCACAGATCAATAGAGAACAGAAAACCAAGGAGTATCTAAACATGATTACTGCTTTTCTTATAGCACCCGGCATGTACTTACATGTCAAATATTGCTTTCAAAATTGGCCAAAGTCTTTGAATTGCATCTGCCACAGCTTCAGGGTGATTTACATACCTGAAATTTTTTTTATTTGAAACTTAAGAATATCAATCTGGTAAATTAAAAAATAAACAGAGAATGTCAATCAAACCTAAAGATGTATGCAAGTCGATCAATATGAACTGTTAATTCACGAGCAAGTTTCTTCTCCAATACATCTGGGCCTTGACTAATAATTTCCTGGTTGTTCACGTTATAAACTTGCTTAGTATTATGAAACAAGAACAATTCTGAAAAAAAATCCATCAGAAACAAACCAACCTAACCTGTAGAGGAGTGACAACTGGCAAGCATAATTTCTCCAAAGCCAGCTTAGCCTGATCAGCCGGAAGTTCTGTAATGACCATGCTGTAAAACAATGCATAAACATCTAAATCAAGTGCTCCGAGCAGAATTTCATCAGATACTGATTCTCAAGTAACCAATATACCTGAAGGCTTCGACCACATGCAAAGAGTCCCCAGCAGAAACTTTTAAACTACCTTCCCCAATCACAGCACTGTTGTATATGGAAAAGAGTTCGTCAAAATATCCACAAAGCTTTCTCCGGCAATCTACAGTCAACATTTGATCCATGTTTGAGTGAAGGTTTTCAAAATACAACACTAAATCACATAATGCAGTAACAATGACAATAGAGTAGAGAGAAGTTGTATGTGTGTGTGTGTGTGTGTCTTCTAAGGAGTGCAAAACCACTAATAGAACTAAAACTGAAAACTCACAGGGAAGAATAACAATCATTCATGATTTTGAAGGAGATAACGCATAATCTTCTTCATCTTAGTGGTTTTCTCAACTTCATTTAGCATTTTAGCCGTTGATAAGCTAAAAAAGCTGAACATGATTGTTTAGCATTTGCAATCATTCATCTTCCTATTCAAATCATAACTCTGATGCTCTTAGAAAACAGCTCTTGAAGCATAAATAGATTCTCTCAAATCACAGGCTTGACACAAAAATATCTAGTTTAAAAATAAGAGACAATCATTCACAAGTGATAGCCAGATAAAAAATGGATTGGATCAACTCCTTTAAGTTTGAAATTGGTTACTTTTAATGCATCCCCTGATGATAAGTAAATAGAGTGGATAAAATCAAGGGGTAGAATCCAGGATACAGAGGATGCAAAACCAAGGGCAGAGTCCAGGATGCCCTCAAACAATCTGCATTTACCATATTCAACCATAATCAACCACTTTCATTAAGTTTTCTTGAAAGTGGAATTTACCTATCATATACCAGATGAAACCCAATCTCCCCTTCTTTTTTCTTTTTCTTTTTCTTTTTAAGGATAGAAAAAGAATGTGCTATTAACAGTGAAAAATAAGCAATTACAACAAAGAAATCCTCCTGGAATGGTTTTCTGATTCCTTTCAAATATTGGTTAATTTAACTTCTCAAAAAACCCCTAAAGCAGAAAATTATGAAGAACCCAAAATAATTAAATATAGGACCCAAAACCCCTTTATAAGACCCTCAAAACAAGATAGAACCCTTTAAATATGCAGAATCAAAATCCATATTCCTTCATCACCATCTTTCACTAATGAGGTTAACAAACTTCAATGCAAACAATTGGCATTTGTTCATCAAGTACGGAGGGTTTCGATTGCAATGCCATTAACATTCTTTACAATTACAACTAAAACCCATTGAAGACGAAGACCTAAAACAGAAAGCTTCGTTAAGTAAAGGAGCAAGGATCAGAATGTGCTCCACAAAAATTAGAAGGCAGTGTTAATAATTGTTGTTATATGCACAGGAAACTTGATAACTAAATGTTGCCAACTTATAGAGACTTCTCTAAATTCAAATGCTCCTAAAGCCAAATAACATACAGTGGTGAAAAAAAATTACACGACTGAAGAGAGTGTACCATCACAGATGTGTCTGAATGCCACTGCCGCAGCTGCTGCAGAATCTTCTGATTTACCCATGCCACTGAGGAGAATTTTTATGACTGAAGACAGTTGAGGAAATCCATCCAATGCAGCATCAAGCCATTTCGAATATGCTCCAATGGTTAAGCACACTGAAATTTTTTCCTTAAGTTAATAACTTCAGATTTCACATCCAGAAACACCTTGCTTGGTGAGGCCAATGCACTGGAAGTTTGGAAGTCAAAACAAGTGAATCTGTAGCTTGGACAGAGACGGTTCACCATCTCCACTCCACACTAACATCCACAACCCCTTGGTGGCAAGAATAAAATATATAAAATAGCACCACCCACCATGAGAGTTGTTTACCTGTCTGGAGTAGTTGGGGCTCATGAGGAAGTTCCAGAAGCAAAGACATAATCTGTTTAAAGCGAATCAACCAACAAAATCTTTTATGTTTCTGAGAGTTCTGAACTAAAACAATTTGAAAACAAGTAAACCATTTTCAATCCATAAACTACTGAATTGAAAATATGGATATAAACTACAGGAGTAATAGGTTTTGTCCATATTATGATTATATATACATTATCTGTTAACCACATGAAAAAGCAAATGCTGGTTTCCTTGTTCAGTTTTCAAATTCACAACACAAACAATGGATGCACTGATCACAAAATTCAAGACATGCTAAAATTAAGGACCATGGGACAAGCCATGCAACTGCAGTCCTATAATGAAATAGTAGATGTTTAAGGAACTAAATGGTTTCCCAACATAACAGAGCAACAGCAACAAAACCACACCTGTAAAATAGAAGCCCTCAACATAATAACTGAGTGTAAAGAAAGAAACCAAGAAAAAAAAAGAATTTCAGAAATGTTTTACCTTGGGCATTACTTCAGCTTCAACTGTCGAAACATAATTTGATATGGCCCTGATGCAAAACAAAGCAGCTTCTGCTGGATGCCATTGATTGTGGTCATTCCCCAGGCAGGTTCGGGCCTTCCAAAGTTTAAAAGATTTCACATAATTCATACAAGCAAACATAATTAAAAAGGATAATAGAAATACTCTTGAGGGTGGCATGCAAAAAAGTTCTCATATAACCCCTAAAAAACTTAATCCATATCAGGCATGTTCCCTTTTTAGGAAACAAGACAGTTATGACACAGCATTGCAGCATGGAAGGCAGTCTGAGGAGAAAACAGGAAGCAACAAGATCTCTATAAATGAGGGTCCAAAGTTTAATTACACACAACAAAATGAGGCATGGTTATTGAAGAAACGATGTTGGAAGAAATTATCACCAAATGGTTTTGCACAAGTATTTCTGTTAATGTTATTTCCATATTGAATGACTAACTTGGACTACAAAATGGAGGGTAGCCCTCATCCAGCCCAAATGACTTTCCTCAGGTAGATTAAATCCCAATCCTTTGCCTTGCAAGAGAAAAATATAGCACTTGGTTGCAAGGACTGGATGAAAGAATATAAAAAATGTCATTATAGTTATCTCTCACATCAATTACCTTTCCAGGTCAAAGCTACTTGGATACTTCTGAAGAAGATTGAACCAATTGCTGAACTACCAAATTACTACTCAAAAACTAGTAACAATAAGAGGCTGGGCTTATTTGAAAATTAGTTCATAAAATAATTTATATACAATTCCTGGATGCCACTAAAGCCTCAAGAAAGGATATAGCTTGCAATTGCAATGTTGCACACCCTGTTAGTTACAATGAAGACTTAAACCTTAGTTTCCAGTTCTCAAACATCTTTTTACAAAAATAAAAGAATTATTATGGTTTAAAATACAAAACATACCTCAGCAAGTTTTACGTAAAGAATTCTCAAAGTTGCATCACCGCCTAAAACTGATGCTGCGTCAATTAACACATCCGCGACAGCTAGCATGGCCACAGATTTTGTTAGTGTTGTAGAAGGGTATCTGGGTCTCATAAATGTAAAATATAAAACAGGCAAATTGAAAAAAGAAAAAGAAAAAAAGGAGGCAGATAACAAATCAGCAATTGAAAGATACTAACAACAATAGTGCAATCAATGAACAAGTTCGAAAACTATAGCAACAGAGGGAAAAAATTTATCCAATTGAGTCATGGACATGCCAATGAGCAAACAAAAAAAATTTAACAATATTTTGATTCAAATTGTTGCCTGAAACTAAAAGCAACCATTGGATTGTGCCAAGAAGAGTTTGTTTGATCAAATAAGGGGAAAGTGACTGATCAAAAGTTAAAAGACAATTTAATGATTATAGATAAAAACACCAACAACCAGACAAATGACTGTCAGAAAGGAAAGAGATAAATGAGCCAGTGTACCAGTCAATTACTCACAATAATATTTGTATGCAATTTCCACATCATGCACATACAGGGACCTCCACATTTTCCTACACTACTTTTCCCTTGACTGCATTGTTTGTGCCAGTCCACAAAGGTATATCCCTGCACAAACTCTGCCAACAAAATATGCCCCCCTACCCAAGCAAGAACTATGATTCAACTAACTTTTGTATTACCATCATTCAGAATTTATGCTGCTTTTATTACCTATTATTCTCATGATGCACAGCATGCCAGTACAAGCCATAGATCCAAAGCTCTCAACAGATAAATTTGACAGAATCACAAATGAAATATATATATATATATATATATATATATATATATATATATACATGGAAAATCAGAGAATCTGATACAGAAAAGTTTAGAGGTTAAGGTTGTGTTTACTTTCCAAAAATAGCCTTTTTGTTTCAATCTCTAGTTTTCTTATTCATTCTAAAAAGTTTTTTCCATGGAAAATTAAGGAAACATGTTTATTATATACGAATTTTCCAAAATAGAAATCAAGGGCCTTGTTTGATTTAAATTGAAAATAATAAAAGGAATGACCATGAACCATTATATGAACCAAACAAGGCCCTTATTTATATAGTGGAGAATTTGGAATACAACTAATTTGGTGTTTTCCAGTTTTATAGAAAACTGGAGAATTAAAAAGCATGTATTTCCAAGAAAACAATTTTTATTTTCAGTTAGCAAAGGCATTTTCAGAAGTTTCCTGTTTTGAAGAAAAAATTTCTGGAAAACTCATAATTTCTATCAAAGAACTCATGCAAGTCCCTCTACCAAACTCATTGGAATCAACTATATAAACCAGTCACCTCATCAATCTGTTTTAGTCTGATTTCTATTATTACCAGAGTTTCTGAACTCAAACTAATTATATAAACCAGTCGCCTCATCAATCTATTTTCCTTACAAGAAAATTCCAAAACTACATGTTTTTCCAAAAACAAAAATCTAATTCCTCAAGAGTACCAACATACTACGAAGTTAACCAGTGTTTTCACACTTCTTCCAAAATAATCATTTATTACTGATCTTTTTAGTCATCTAAGACTCAACTATCAAACATCTGACAGCATAACCTAGTCAGAAAGCAAAAGGAATGATGAGATATTTACAGTTTTATGTCTTAGTAACCTAAAAGGTACAAGAAACTGGTTTCAAGTTTACAACGTCTTAAGTAATGTCTTTGGGAAATGCTCTCGTTGCAGTGAAATACAATCAACATTAAATTACCTTTCCATGCCTTTTGTATGCTTGATGAGTTTTGAAATATCTAAAACAACACTAAAGTATTCTCCAGAATGCTTACGACAGGAAAAGCAAAACAATATCCAATATCAAACAGCCAATCATTACCATATCTAGTCTGTTTGAATTCCTTGAGATCTTCAACTGACAGGGTTTGATAATCTGGAGGATATTGAACTCGAGAGCTAACCTGTGATGATAAGCCATAGCTCTTTAAGATTTTTTATGAAACAACATACAACAAGGAAAATGATTATTTATTCATATGCATGCTTTTACTTAAGAAAACCATAAACGAATTTTCCTTCCCTTCAACTAGCCATGAAAACTTGAGAGAACAAAAGCAGAGCAATAAATTTTCCACTATTCATAAGTAAAAATTTATTGACAGAGACAAAACCAAACTTGACAGCCAAAAGGAAATTGATATGGACCAAGGTATTATGAAGATTGCAGATTGCAAATGCTGCGGTTGGAAGCAAATAAGCAATAAACAAAGAAAAATACCTCTTTAAGTTTGTTAATGTGGCAACTCGAAGTTCTCAAAAGGACTTGGAATGAATAACAAAATGAATATATTTTCATTATTATGTTGCTGCAGCCTCCATTTTTAAGAAAGCAAAACCTATATGCTATATCAAATTGTGACTATTGATTTATACAGAATTTGGCAGTGTATTCATAGTATACGATGGGTGAGCAAGGCTAAATACTGCTATCAACATAACTACCATGTCACATGCTACATTGATAGCTAAAGTGTGAGCAGTACAGCTCCAATACTGCATACAATAAATTTCTATGAGCATGCTTTGGTCAAACATCAATCATGAATGAGCTTCTCTTCATTAGACACAACTACACTAGAAATACATTCCGTTGCATGCTGTTAACAATCCCACCAAATCGATTCAAATAAGAGAAATAATGACAAAGGAGGAGAGAATAAATCAGCAGTACCATCCAAAGTAGCAAAGCATTTTTTGGAGATAGAATCTTCTTAGGGTACAAAATCACACACTGGTACCCAAAAATTGTTTCCACTTCATGTATATTTTAGCGATAGAAGCTTCTTATAGTATGCAAACATGCACCACTACTTCAAGTTATTTCACAATTGATAGCACTAATATTGACGCTCTGAAAATCTAAACCAGAAAGCTCACCAGGGACACAAGGGACTCATAGGGTGACCGAAAAACTTGCAGCCTCCTCCTACTCTCAGCTTCAATGGATGCTTCATTACCAAATGAAGTATAGGAATCCCTGGTAGAATAGAATCATCATATTCAAACTTCCTTTACAAAGGGATGCAGCTAATGCAATAGAACTCCACAAGGATTCACCTCTTAGTCAAGAAATGTTGAAGACTGTGCCAGAAATTAAATGTCATTGAAGCAATGTCATATTCTGGGTGTGAAGCAACTTCTAACAATGCATTTACTATCATCATTGACTCATTAGAACCTGCAAACGAGAGGGAAATTTCCAAAAATGCTAATCAACAGAAAAGGAGAAAGATCACATACAAAACAGGCTTCGTTAGTCAACCAAAAGCACTCTGTAATGATTCGAAGAAAAGTGGACAGAAAGAAGCAAAAATAGTTACATCTTACGATAAACAAACAAACAAAAACCTTGAATAGGCTACTATTTATAGGAAAAGTTTATACCAGTTGCAATCAGCTCGACATATGAATCACCCATGTCTGCAAATAATCTAGCAATGGCCTTCACATCTTCTTCATCCTAAAAGAAAAACCATGTTTAAATAACAATAAACAATTTCTACATTGTTCTCACCAAGACCATGTGTGCAAATATGTTGAAATAGTAACTCCAAGTAAAAATCCACTAATGAAAGGACATAAAAATTCAAGCCTAGAACATCTTCATGGTGCAATGGGTGGTGGAGCATCTCCACCAAATAAAATGCAAGTATGAATATTATCCCAGAATTGCTGGCACAAGCATGCAGCTCCTTGTAATATGAAATTTTCAGGAGACAACTTCCTCCAAAGGCAAACTTAGAACCATGTCAGCAAATGATTGATTCACACCAACTCACATTTCCCATCCAATGGATGTAAACCATTTATCAATTAGCAAATATAGATCATTTTGATCATCATCTTCATATTATTCCGAACAAAATGTTATGCGTGTTGGGGAAAAACAGTTGCTAATTATCTTAATCTTATAATGCATCATTTGAATAGAACATGACTCATTCAGATCTGTGGAAATCCCCACCAACTTATAGTAAAAAATTAATCATTTTGGAAAAACACATTAAAAGCATAATTATAAAAATAATGTATATAAGCAAACAAACATGCACGCACACATGCATTTCGGTTCATGTATTACCTGAAAATTTCCTTTCTTTATACCATTTCTCTTGCTTAACTGTATATTAACAATTATCTCTGATCCCCTCCCATAGTACACTTCTTGAACAACACATCCACCATTTCTCATAAATCCAAATTCGTTTGATAAATTCATTTATTTTTATGAAATTGAATGCATTTGAATAGCATGTTTTTCTTTAAAAACTGCATGAGGGAATATGAATAACTACTCAATAACCAACAAACCATCAATATCCCAAGATTATTAATTTTGAGAAATGTATTCAAAAGCATTTCAAAAAAAATCACAAGTAAATAGGCACCAACTTTGAGTTTTGAACCCTCTGTAGAGTGTGATGCTACAACTCAAGGCCTTCCCACCCCGACAAGGAAAGAGGATGAGTGAATTCAAATGAACCACACACCACTTTAATAGGAGAACATTGTTTTTAAGTTACTTGTTTAGCACATCTATTATGATACAATATCATCACTCATTGAGATAAATAACCGCAACAGCCACATGAAACTTTATGAATGCAATACCTTTGAAGGATCTCTGAGTTGCTCCTTTAGACTCATGACTTGAGGCACAATCACTTGAATTAAAGGCATCTGTACAGGAATACCACCAGAGTTTCCAGCTGTTGTGTAATGTATTAATTCTGATATGACTGCACAAATCAGGGAAAGTAGAAGACTGAGTCCAGGACTCCAAACACACCTACATATCCTCTAGTCCTCTACAGATTACAACTGTTCTGGCTGCCAACCACATTTGTGAAGATGAAGAAAAGATGTATGATTGACATGCAAAAGATTTCATTAAATAATAACAGCATCTTCCTGAAATTCTGGGGAAAGAATTAAAAAAAGTAATTAAATATGTAAATCATTCAGCTTTAAGAGGGGGGGACAAGTGGGTTGGATAGATAAAGAGATACAGATTTAATACATGAGTGTTGTAGATACAGAACAAATAAACTATAGGAAGCACAGATGCAACAGGGTAAATACAGTCATGCCCTTGTTATGGCTCAAGAGCAGGATAACATCAATTATGTTCCAAAAATTTTAAGAACTTTACAGAAATTAAAAAAAAAATGATGAAACGTCATCAATATGAAATTACACAAACTACCAAAATAATTTTGAACAAATATAGCTGGTTTCAACTGCAATACCATTTACAGCTGCCTCTGAAAGTATCTCAGAATTCAAACTTGATAGAGCTGTATGCACCAATGGATGACAGGCAAGCAAGGAACCAGAGATCCTGAACCCAACAGAAGTTAAAATAACCATAAAAATTTTAGTGCTCGCAGAGGGCCAAATTACAGAACAAGTTGGTAATAATATACTGACAGCAAGATGGTGTCAACAAACACAAACTTAGTGATAAATCAGTATCATCAAATAAACAACATTGGAATAAAAGGACCGTTGGCAGTTTTGTTTACGGAAAAAAAGTTACGGGAAGAATGAAAGTAAGAAGAAACAAAAGGGACTGAAAGTTCAAGACATATCATAATTTCCTCCCCCTTGTTTGGATTGGATTGAAAATGGAGGGAGACCAAATCAGAAACTTCAAATCTATTGATAACAAATGAATGAAAGATGACTCAGTATGTGATAACATAACTCTACAACTTTTTTGAAGCTACGTACATAACAAAAAATTCAAGCTGCATAAACTCCACTTTCTTCTCATTTTGCAGAAATTGATTTATGTGGCCCTGGGCTAAAATTTTCACCCCATTTCAACTCCTGAAACAAAGAAAATAGGATTCCTCTTCACTTTCATTTCTCTTTTATCCACTCTCACTTCCCTCAGTCCAAACATGCAGTTAATTTGCAGGCTACTTGCAGATTATGACCTCACATAAAAGCAACATGGCATATCATGCATAAAATTTTCTTGGACATCCAGATGGGAATGTTCTGATCTTTTCTCACAATAAAACAATAGGGATGCCTTTTCAGGTGAACAATATGACATTATAGAAATTTCAAATAATTTGACTACTAGATCTCTTGCTAGAATTTCTAATATCATTCTCTTACCAAGCACCATTTTAGACTACTTATCAGATTTCACAATACAATTTCGTACTGATTCAAAATCAATAACAACATTACTTAACCAAACATATGCATGCCCCAGAAAAAAACATAAATAAGGAAACACGTACCCATGCCTTAGTCGAAGCCAAGAAGCAAATGCCTCAAGAACCTGAAGAAAGGACAAAATGGCCCCAATTAAGACACCATTCAGAGCAGATATTTTATATACCACTAATATACTAAAAACAAAAGCTAGATAAGAAACATGCTAATGACAAAATGAAATGGGAGAAAAGCCTTTATTCTGCTCTTTTAGGTCTGCTCTTAGAAGCTTGTCAGGCAGCTTCTACAAGGAACAAAAAAATAATGTGGCCCGACACAAAAGGAATAACTATATGGAATGACCTCAAAGATTTTACCGAATGAATAATGGAAAATCAGATTGACAAGGCTTAGAGATAATGCAACCATCTCATCAGAAATGAGGTTCTGCATGGTGAAATACATGAAAATGGATTTCAAAAAGTTGATGTTTTTTATTCCATGGGATGCAAAACTATTGCAATAATGTTCCCCATATTAATAATCATATTCTTATTCCAACAAGATCAATCATGGACAAGAAACCATTTATATCTCACCCATTGTATATCCAATCTTCAAGAAAAAATCAGAAATAAACTAGAGTAATTTAAATTTTAAAAAATGAGACATCTTATTTACACCGATGCATGGTGGTTTAATTAGAAAAGCACAACAGGTGCAATGCTATCAAAAAATCCCTACTAAGCTGAAGGGTAAGTTTACTCCCTCAGTACCAAATTAAGTCTCCTCTGTGTGTTACAAACCATGTTTTAATTTAATTATAATCTGAAAGTTAGAAAGGAGTATACTTCGTCCTCAACTTCTAGAACATTAAAAAATCTACTATTTGAATGAGAATAAATAAATAAATATATATATATATATATATTAATTTAAAAAATAAATTTGAACTTGTTCAGTGAAGCATAGAGGACACTAATTATGGGCTGAGGAAATATAAATTACAAGTAGACAGGCTATTCGCTGTGGTAATCAGCACTGGATGGTTAAGAAACACAAAATATACATAAAATGAACATAACTGAGATGAGGATTTTAAGATGGATGCAAGTAAACACAGGAACGGGATTAGGTTCAGAGACAAGTACATTATGGGAATGTGAAAGCGGCACCTATTGAGGATAAGGAATCTTTTTTTAGTTTACCTCTCCCCCTCCTCTCTCAGTACATTAATTTAATCACTTTTCCCGACCAGTGCATCTATAGGCAAACTACGGCATGAAACTCATTAAATACTTTTGCACATGCATATTAGCAGAAACTTGATTCATCACCAGAAACCCAAAAAAATGAAAGCTGATAAAAGATGGGCCTTGTTTTGATTAACAATACTTGATACATCCCAAAAGAATTTGCAAGCATGCCTATCAACAAATTACGCCCTTAAGTGGAACCATAACTGAGAAATGACCATTTCAAAACAGTATCTATTAATGGCGAGTTTGCATAATAAATTTGTTATGCTTAATAGCAGTAGAAATGGAAGAATACAGCATAAGACAGTTTTCACCTGCTCCTTTAGCTCACTTATTTTCAAGCAAGCTGTCAAAATATTAAGAGCGACTTCTATTTGAGAAGTGAGCTCTTTCTCAAATTGGCGGCGTCTTTCTGGACGAGCAGCTATCTTGTAGTTGAATACTTCCTGAAAAGAATGAAAACAAAAACAGGAAAGAAGAGGCATCAGCAATGTAATGAATATAGCAAGACCTATTTTCCCACAAACAAGGTGATTATAACCATTCACAAAAGATGTGGGTGACTGACACATTTTAATATTTTGTAATAGTGATACAGCATCCTTCTCACAATCACGACAGGAAAGAGCCTAAAGGTTCACCAAACAACAAAGAGAAATTGAGCTATAAAGCAAAAAAGTATCCCTCCAAAAAGAAACAAGCTATGCTTCTAAAATCATACCTAGCCAGACATTTCTATCCTTCAGATCTTTCTGATAAGAAAGCAGTACTTTCTTTAGATCAGGCTATAACTCACAAAAAAGAAAAAGAAAACATTACTGCTTAAAACTTATTAAAATCATTAGTAAATTGCTTATGGTTGACATATCCAAACAAGAATTCATCTTTCTTTTGGGTGGTGGGGGGTGTCCCTGGTGAAAGGCTTGTTTTATTTGTTCAACTGTAAACTAGAGAAGGTTGAAAATTAGTTTTTTATGATAAGAACAGTATTTTTACCTGTTCTTTGATAACGAATGCATGAAAGCATTTTGCAAAAAAAAAATTGATAAAACGCCACTCCCTTGAATTGCCTCTATGCGGACCTTAGACTATTAACCCTTTTGTGGATAGTGATTTTCAGCCAATCACATTTCACTTGGAACTGATAACTGCAATTAAGGTTTGTGCGGACAACATATCCATAGTTTTTCTTACTATGTTGCTCAGACTCAAGTAAGTGTGCCAGGCATGGGTGAGGGCATGGGTAAAAGACAATTAACTTCAAATTTTAGAATAGAGATACTCTGCTTAAAAGTGCCCCAAGTTTTGGACAAAGATACACGTAAGTACTTTAGGAATAAACATCCTTCAGATGTAATATTTATATTAAAAAAATTTCAGGAGTAATAATTTAAAGCTTCTTCCCCCTCCTCATTTCCTTGTTGCTGTTACTAAATCAAATACTAACTATTTTCAAAGTCTTCCTTAAGTGAATGGGTAACTATTTTTAAGTGTAGATAGGTGTTAATTTTAGAATATGACCTTTAACTTGAAAACATGAGGGGTTCATCAGTTAAAAACATGGGTCTTTTAAAAAGAATATGGACCTTACTAGTTATGACCAGAGGGAGAGTCCTGGAGGCGTGCAGACTGCAAAGTCTTACCTAGCAAATCTACCTTTTTTTTTCTCTTGATATTTTTTTAAGTTCAATAGGAGGTAAGGGAAATGAAGACAGACATATATCCTTTCTTGTCTCTATTCTTGAGCTTGACCCAAATTGTTACGGGTAGGAGAGAATGCCATTGATCAAGCACTCCAGAATCATCTCTCTCTCGCAAAGAGTTAATTGTAGGTAGTTTGATTCCCTCTCTCATGTTGTGTCACGTTGTTGATAAGGTTATTTCGGGGTAAAATCCAAAGCCTATGCAACTAAGCTTGATATGCATCCCTAAAGCACAGATAAGAAAATAAAGTAAATCAGAAAATGCAAAAACGTAACTGGTGTACCTCTGGTAAAACCGTAAGCAGCTCCAGAAATCCTGGAATATATTCTGGATGTGAAGTCATCTCATCCTTGAGCCAATTTACAATACCACCATCCCCCCAATCCTCAGGAGGAACTTGTACAGCCAAGGCAGCCACAGCAATGCTAATCTACATGCCAAACAAATGACGTCCATATCATCTTGGCATCAAAATGTAACATTACAAGGGCTTATGTAGAACTTTCTTAGTAATACCTGAGTCCTGACTTTAGGGGGGCCTCTATGAAATTTTTTTAACAAGGTCTGCGATTAAATTCCATAGACAGTATAAGCAAACAGTTAAAACTATGTTGGCAAGCACACGCATCATGCACAAAACATCAAGAATCAATTCACATGAAGCATAAAACTAAAAAACTAAAATATCTATTGCAGGAGTCAAAAATCTGAATTACAAACCACAAAACTACACCGTGATATCCAATTATTTCTCTAGCAAACAAATTGAACTCAATGTCTTCCTGTGCATGTGAACGAAACCAAGTTTCCCCTTGGAAAAATGCAACTTTCAAGATAAATGATAGATAGTGGTGACAAATCTATCTATTAATTTGGCTCTCATTAAACTAATTATAATTTAGTTAAGATCGTGGGCACTGATGATCGTCTCAAGTCATCTTAACTCACTCCTTGATAAGTGCTAAATGCACAAAGAGGCAAAAAAAAGAAGCATGCTGGGATTCCATAAAGGTGGTTTAAACAAATAAGAATACTACCTTAAAAGCAAATCTGACTGGCAATCCACACCACTTGCACAACTAGAGTTAAAATTATCTTTAAAAAGCATTACAGTAATCAATATCAGAGCACGGCAAAATTCAAAAATGAATGACTACATTCCTACTGTAGAGAAACTATCATAATTAGTTTCAAAGGCTTGTCCATTAGATAGAAGAGATCTAAATTTATACAAGAGTGCAGTAATAATTCATAAGAAATTAAAACCAAACTTCAACAATGATTACAAGTATATACGAAAGCCCACTCACATTTAAGGAACTACGCAATGGTCGAAAGGCTTCAGAGGGCAGTTCTTCAAAATCTCGTTGTACCTAAGATTGAATACAAAATGGATAAAATCATTGATCATCCAAGAATTAAAAGGGGAAAAACTAAAGAGCAGAAAGGAAGGAACCACCTGATGTTAAAGGAGCAATCAAAATATGCTAATATTAACAAGCATGCACTTAAACTTTGTGGATTAAATGAATATCGAAGTTACCTTGCTTCTTAGGGTTTGAGAACAGAATATTAAGGTTTCCAGATTGCTAGTGGCATCGTGAAGCAAATTATCAGCGACCTAAATGCAAAAAAAAAAATATAATAATAATAAATAAATAAATTATAACGCAAGTACAGAAAGCCTTCCAACCAAAGAAGAGAGAGGAAACTGGACAGCTGGTAAAAGTATTGAAAATAAATTAGGATAGAGACTATTGCAGTGTTTATTAAAAAACTGGTTAAGCCAAGAGTGAACTTGCTATTATAATATTCAAGCATCTATAAAAATAGTGTTCATGTAAAGCGACCTTTCCTATTTTTATAGAACTCATCTTTGATATATTCCGACTTCCTCCAAGAAAACTGAACTAAACAGCACACAGTAACTAATCAAGTCAAGCCCAAAGCCAGCCAACCAATAAGCCAGAACCTCAAAACAAAGCCCTAATCTCTTATCCTCATTGCAGAAATTTGCATAAGCAAAAATATACAAGTTTTGAAATAAGATGGAAAAAAATGACCAGACCAAGATGATTTTGTCCATGCTCAACAAAAACTTATGTCAACAAGCTCTACCCCAAACCAAGTTCGTGTGCAAAAACTAAATTCCATAGCTGACGCCATGTGTCATAGTACACATCCACTAATTCCCCCTTCCATGTTAGAAACATTCCTATCCGATTTTCAGCTCTGATGCAGAAATAAAATATTCCTTCTAGATAGTAATAAGTAGACAACTCTAAACTTTATCATGTCAGACATTGAAAAAAAATTAAGCAATCAATTATCAATAACACCCAAAATTTAAAAATTCTAATTCTAATTTCCCTAAATCCAAGTCTTCTCGATGATAAAATAACGCTCCAACACCAAACAAAACCCTAATGTTACAATCAGCTACTTACAATGTGCACGAAACAATTAAAGCATACACAAAACTCAAATTCCAAACGAACTCAACACTCAAAAGACGATAAATTGTAATAATGGAGCTAAAAATATTAAAAACAAATCTAGCTCTATGAATTTGGAAACTACTTCACTATCCTAGCTAATAAATCCATTAATAAAAATTGAATCTGACAAAAAAAAGAAAGGAAAAATGAAAGAACACAGAGTACCTGCCAGGCATCGATTGTGCGCTGAAAGTTTTGTAGCCATCGATCGGCTTCCATACGAAACGCATCGTCTGGATGATGGTACAGTGCGTTTAGAGCTTCCTTCACTGAATTTTGAAGCTCCATTTCTCAACACAAAATTAAAATTAAAATTAAAAAAAAAACCCTAATCGAACTTTACAGAGAAATAGTTTGATTTATAGAGATTAATAATAATAATAATAATAGAAGAGATAATATTACTTATGAGAGAGAGTTTTGTTTGAGTATGATTTTTTATATATATAAAATGAGGGGAGTTTTGGCGCCCCCTTCAATCGAAGATTTTGTGGGTTTTGGGATTTTTATCAGAGGAGTAGGGTTAGCGTTTTTGGGCCGTCGGATTTACTTGCTGGCCATTTAAAACTCGGTCAATGAGTTGTCAACGATAATAAATCAATGATCTATTCCTCCACGTGGCAGGTTATTATACGAATTGCTATCATTTGGGACCCACATCACCTTGTCAAATCGGGAAAAGCTTGAGCGGACAGAGATGGACGGAATATAGTGTTTTGAAATTTATTAAAATAACTTTTTTATTTTTTTAAATTTATTTTTAATATTAACACATTAAAATAATTAAAAAAATACGTAAATCCATGGACAGCCTAAGCATAATTTGGCTTTAAAAAACGATAGAGAAAACTTGTATTTTTTTCTTTTTTCCATAATTTACAACTTTGTCTTTGGTAATAAAATTACAAAAAAAATTAAATTGGAAATAAAAGGTTTAAGGATAAAATTAAAAAAAATTAAAAATTAAAAAGATAGTTTCATTATTCATATAAACAAAAAAATTTAAACAACAAAAAAAATTAAAGATGAAATTCAAAAATTTTAAAAAAATAAAATAATAACGAAGTTGCTTTCAATTGTTTTAGTAAAGAAGATAATTTAATTTTTATAATCATATTTAATTTAAATACTAATATTTTTTTCAAACTCTTAACACTTCATTTTTAGGTTATTTTTTGTTTTTATGTTATTCTTAGTGACAAAGTTTGAATTTAAGTATTGACCTTAATCTTTTAAATATATTTAAAGCAGTACATCACTCGTATTTATTGACCATGTATGGAGCCACGTTGATATAACTTAAGTTCACTCACAACAACAAGAGATATATGTCGTAGCTTTGATAGTTTACAAATAAAAATAACAAAAATAATATGATAGTTTTTTTAATCATATGTTGTCGCTTCGAAAGGGACCTCGCCGGTAAAATAATGGTTTGTTACATGATAGAAAAGTGAATTAAGAAGGTATTGCCAAAGACACCATTTAACTCACTTATTCATATTTTAAAAGACTAAAATAGCCTAAGAGATGGTGAATTAGGGTTGAATTTAACTTCACAAACTTCAACAAAATTACCACCTTGATTTTTTAGCAACAACAATACACAATTAATCACTGCACAAATACAATGAGATAAGTAATGAGAGAAAGAGACTTGCTGATTTTTATATTGGTTCAACTCCCTACTTCACCTCTTGAACTTTCATTCAAGTATTCACTATTAATCAACAGTTTTCTCTCCGAAAAAGAACTTACCAATTACACTAATTTTTTTTTAGATTAAGATTAGAAAACTTTACACAATCGTTTTCAAGACTCAAGATTAAAATATATGGTATAAGTTAAATATGTTCACGAGGTAATGTGAGGTATAAAATGGATATGACTTCTTGTAAGGAAATATGGTATGGAAACAATATAATGAAATTAAAATGAGAATTCATTAGAGGTTGATGGAAAATGTTTTAAATTGGAAATTGAAATAAGCTGGATGTAATCACTAAAGATTAACGAAATGAATGTTGTTGTATAAGTGTTAAATATTAATAATCAAGATAGTTCAAATGTTTATTTTGTTTTCAATGATTCTACATATGTTTTTAGGTAAATTATTTCAAAGGTTAAGAATCTAAATGAAGTGTTATTACATTATCCAGTTTTTCATGTTAGGACGGTATTAATAAAGTTTAATGATAATTGTATGATTTTATGGTAAAGGTAAAGTGTAAAGAAGAAATGTCATAATCGATGAATGGAAGTTATGATAGAAAAAGTTTATAACAGAATATTTAAGGTTTTGTCATTTCTAGAGTTGATTTAAGTATTTTGGTAATGGATATGATTATGTATGAATTATTATGTTATGGTTATCTTTACTTAAGTTAGTAGAGGTTATAGAGATGACATTTATGGATATAAAAGATTTAAGATCTATGTTAATTATGTGTTACAAGTTTTTTTTTTCCTAGAAGACCCTAGTCCCTTGTAGAGAGTCCCTAAACTTACCTTCCAGGTTAAAGGGATTTATGTATTTTTGAATGAATACGTTAAGTACAATATCATTTAAGGAGTGATGAACACGATTAAATGTGTAAGAATAAATTGTGTATAATTGTATTAGGATTATTCTTATAAAAAAGATTACTTGAATTGTTATGTACACGATTGTTGAAATATGAAGAAATGAAATCAAACACACGGGGCATTACACATTATTACTTATATGTCATATATTATGAAAGATGCTCTCTCTTTATTGCCCCACATTATCATCTTTAATCTGAATATTAAGTGATCTCTTAATCATTAAAGCCTCTTCATTAATTGGATGCTCAATATCATTACAATCCTCAAGTGATGGCATCTCATCCTTTTCTAATGTGTCATTTTTGGATTCGATCTCCCCACATTCTTTCATAATCATAATCATTTTGTTTTGATATTGTGAAGTTATATATCCATTATCCAAATACCTGAAACATTTAATATCATGGTTATGATTAGTTTGAGTTTTGGTTTTACCTTTCTATTCAGCGGTTAAATCCTTCCTCAACGCTTTAAGTGGTTCGACTTTGCTTTCCATTGTATTTGACTTTGATGAAGCAGCCTCATCTCTCCTATAATTCAATCTTTGATAAAAGGAACCTGAATTATCTCATTGACATGTACTGCTATTTCTTTTCAATAGTCTCTTTACCTTAGTAGCCATGTATACCAGATCTTCTAGTTCAATATAATGTTGTAATTCAACCATGTTACTTATATCTTTATTTAAACCATTTAACAAACCTTGTCATTTTAGTCTTTATAACCTCCACAATATCAGCTCTAATCATGAAAATCTCCATCTTTTTATGGTAACCCTTCACACTCTTAAACTTTTAAGTCAAACTCTACAACCTTTGAAATAATTCCCTATAATAATATTTAGGAACAAACATCTTTATTATGATTTTTTTTCATCTCATCTCAAGTCTTTACAGGCCTCTCTTTATTCTTCTCCTATATAAAATAATTTGATCTACCAAATAATAGCATAATTAATAGATTCAATAACAATAAGTTTTATCTTCCTTTCTTTAAAGTAATGGTGATAATAAAAAATCAATTATACTTTCTTCTCTCATTCCAAATATGTTTCAGGATTATTTTCCATTAAAATCTAAAATCTCCATCTTATTACTTCTCTAATTTCTATCCAAACCATCACGAAAACTATCCTCATTGTCTGTTTTTATATGGCCAAAATAATCATATGCCTAAACTCCCTTATGTCTGCAGGTCATAAAGATGAGAAGTAGGGTCTTTTAATAAATCCTATATTATAGTTTATACAATTAAATCTCTCTCAAAAATTTTTCTAATTTCCTACCTAAGATTTGTATAAATGATATATACTATCAAGGCATTAAATTCACCACTCGAAACTTTGAATAAAGTATCAATTGTTATGTTTTCCCTTCCTTTTTTATATTCAATCTCATAATAAAACCCAACAGTTTAGTCAATTATGGATGTTGGGATGAAAGAGTTATCTTCTGGTCAAGTAGGTGTTCGGGAATGATATGGTAAGTATGAATTTTAAAATGCCTTCCCCATAAATAATATTTATTTGGCAATTACAAGTTCAATTGACATCATCCTATTTTCATAGGTTAATAGTGTCTACTAGCTAAGGACTTGTTTATGCAAGTTATTAGATGTCTTTGCATTAATAATGCTCTTATACTAGACCTTGAAGCATTAGTTTTAACTACAAATAACTTGTTGAGGTAGAGTAGGCCTAAAACTGGTGGGTTAGTCATAGCCTTTTTAACGTAGGTGAAAGCTTTCATGGCATCTTCAGTCTATTTAAAAACATCTTTCCTTAATAATTGAGTCAATGGTTTATAAATGGAACCATATCCCTTAATAAATCTTTTTGTAATACCTAGTGAGGCCTATAAATCCCCTTAGTTACTTGATGCTTTTGGGCACTGACCAATCAAAAATAGCTTGAATATTTTGAGGGTCAGTGATTACTCATTTTCTAGATATAACATGGCCCAAGTACTCTAACCGAGTATCATAGAAGAGACATTTACTTTTAGCAAATAAGTTGTGAGCCTTAAGTAACTCAAATATTGTCTGTAAATGTTTTATATGATCAGTTAATGACTAACTATAGATGAGAATATTATTAAAGAATACAAGTATAAATGTTTTTGGATACCTCATGAATATATCATTTATTAGACTTTAAAAGGTAGCAGGTGCATTAGTTAAAGCCAAAAGACATAACCAGAAACTCATAATGACCATTATGAGTTCTAAATACTATCCTGAACACATCAATAGATGCTATTTTGATTTGATGGTGGTACCCTAATCTTATATCCAACTTAGAGAATATAATAGCCCTAACTAGTTCTTCAAATAATTCCTCTACTAGAGGAATAAAAAACTTATCCTTGATAGTGAGCTTGTTGGGATCTAAATAATCCACGTACAATCTTCATGAATTATCCTTCTTTTTTACCAACATCATTAGAGATGCAAATGAATTGTTGTTGATATGTTGAATAATGTCTAAATCTAACATTGCAACTACCATTTTTTCAACCTTACCTTTATATAGACTAGAATATGTATAAGGCCTTAGGTTAATAAGTTGAGCCTTTTCCTTAAAAGGAATAAAATGGTTATGAGTTCTTATTGGTGGTAAGCCCCGAGGTTCTTTGAATATCTTCTGATAAGTCATTGATATTGGTAAAATAATAGTCATTGAACCTATCCTTGTCATACTCTTTTATAACCCTTAGGTTGTACAAACCGATTCCAGCTAGTTAAGCAGTACTATTCAGCAAGCCATTTATTTGTTTAAGTCTTATGTGTTTGGATGTGATTAGGACTAGGTAGCACCTATTGGCCTTGCCAATTGAATGACATCCACAATTCTTTAGTTTGATACTATATTACTACTAAGTATAACCAACTATTGGATTCTTAACACCATACTATAGTTATTAAATTCCACAACAAATACATCAACCAAAAAGTTTACTTCTTATATTTTTCATTTAAAATCTTTCCATATAACAATATAGATGATAGCCCCACTATTAATTGCTTCCATTGTCAACGGTTTGATGTACTTGAGATTACAATATAATTTGTTGGCTACTTGTGTATTGATAAAGTTATGAGTACTTCAAGAATTAACCATGATAAATAGGGAGTGCTTGCTAACCTTGCATGTCACTCTCAAAGTATAGAACCATGCAGTTCTTATATATATATATATGAAGTAATGACTTTTAAATTGAATTTCCTTCCATTCTCTTTATCTTCTTCAATTTCCTCTTTTTCTTCCACAATACATGATGAGTAGAGTCCTGACATAAATTTCTCATCACATAAAAACAAATAGTCCATTGACTCTTATTTCATCCAATTCCTTATTGTTTTGGTTGGTTTGAAAAGGTTTTTATTGGTATGGTCTTGGTTAAAAGATGTTGAGTGGTTAATTAAAACTGAGCTTATTAGTAATGAGAAAAGAAGGATTTATATGGAGTGTTAAAGGCTGAGTATTTTTGTTTGGTTGGGTGTGTTTATAGTTAAGAAAGGTGTTTCGTAAAATTGTGGTGAGAGCATATGTGGGTAAGGGTGTTTTCCTGTAGATAAGCTAGGTTATAGGTTTAGTATAATATCCTTAATTCAAACATCTTAACCAAGTTTTTTATCTCCAATTTTAAGCCTCCTAAAAAACACCAAGGCTTACTTCTTGGTAATTATTACTTCATTCCACAAAATATCAAAATCTTGGACATAAGTTTCTAAATCACCTCCTTGTTTAAGATCCTTAAGTCTTTTAAAGGATTCCTTTACTCCTAAAACCTATAGTACAATGCCTCCACATACTCATTTCAGGTAACTCTTTAATCCCCGATGCTTCTTATAAAATTTTGGTGCCTATAGAGTGTCATTCCATCTAGATAATATAAAGCTAATTTGAGTTTATCAAAATCATGCACTTCTTTAATCTCAAAATATTAATTGCACTTATAAAGTCATTTATACACATTATCACCATAAAATTAGAAAAGTCACGTTTGGGCTTGTATACCTTGTAGTTGTGACGATCACCTTTACAAATCCAGAAGGTTCTGAAAGTATTTTCATTATTACAAAAACTTTATAGATCCTTAAAAGAACTTGATTCTCTTGCAGCCAAGTGTAATTTCTACATAATAGAATTTTGTTGATAGGATAGCCTATTGATGAGATTTTTAGCTCCCCAAACTTAGCCTTATGACTTGATTTGGTGCAATCTTTGTTCATATAATTTCAGAAACTGCATTACTTGTTCATACTCTATTGACTATTTTTTATTAGCGGACAAAGAAAAAAAACACTAATGCGGACAAAGAAAAAAAACAATGTGTTTAGATTTAATAAAATAATGAATACAAACAATAATAAATCAACAACGATTAATTAACTTAAATTGCAAAGACTGTTATTATTATATTTTCTCCTTTTCTTCAAAAAATCAAACTTTTGATGCGGATTATGATAATGTTGGTTTCTTTTTAACAGTTATTGATACTAACTCATGTTGTGAATTACTTCTATTAATAAAGAAAGTAAAATTAGTGGTTTTTGGTTATAAATACCCAAAACTTGATCAAGTTTGGGTATTAAAAATCTATGTCTGCTTTGGGTTTTGAGTTGGGATATAAACAATAATTTTGGATTTGATTTTGAGTATGGATATTACAACACACATCCCATGAATATCCATTGCCATCTCTAATTGTGAGGGAGTTTGAGAGAGAAGAGACAGAAGACAGGGAAGGGAGGGTGGTTCTGGAAGGAAATTAGGGATTCAAGAAAAAGAAAAAGAAAACCTCTCATACTTAGTTTATTATAGGGTTCAAACTGAACTGACCTAAAAAAAATTTTGGATTTTGTAATGGGGTCTTCCAATTTTTTTCTTGCTTCGGTATTTTGGTTGCTCACGCGTTGTGACACACGAAGGTAATTCTGAGCAAAGTTGCTCACAAAATTAGCATTTGGCTGCCTCAGACAAAAATCGTATGTAAAACACAGAGCAGGTGCCGAAACTATATAAACCATAACTACTCTCCTTGGAAAGCAGATAAAACAAGCAGCCGTTAGAGATTACCAGAGAAACAAAATAAACGAGTCCCAAGTGAAAAACTAAAACGAGAGAGCTAAGGCTATGGCTTCAATAACAGAAAGGGAAGAGGCATCGCCAAGCATATATATATCAGAGGAATGGTCAGAGGCTGCCGACTCAGTAGCCTACGATTCCACCACTTCACCACCTCCTATTGCCCTTGTCTGTGGCCCCAAAAACTGTGGCAAAACCACCTTCTCTCGTTACCTTCTCAATATTCTTCTCCAAAGGTTATTTGCCTCAATGTTTTTCCTTTTCTTTTGTGAATTTTGTTTGCTCGTTTGGTTTTTGAAGCAAATAGTTGGATTTTGTGAACTGGGTTCCTGTTGAAAGTTCTAAACCTTTTGCATTTATGCTCAAAATTTTGGCTTTTTAAGCTGTTTGTTTGCTGCATTGTTTTCTTGTTTTCTTCTTGGCTTGAATTCGATTATTTTGGACTATTGGGTATTGTTTACAAACATCAAATTTGTCTTGTATTTTGTTGTGTTCTCTATTGGGTGTGCTTCGTTATCAAAGATCAAGTCTTTCTTGAAGATAATATATGTTTACTGACATATACTTATTCTTTGAATATTGGAGTTAATAAAGCGTGTCAGGAGCTGAATTTCATGTTTATAGGTGATTGAGAACTGTAATTTTTTTTTTTGCAGATATAAAAGGGTAGGTTACTTGGATACAGATGTTGGGCAGCCCGAGTTTACTACTCCTGGTATTTTATCCCTCACTGTAGTTGACAAACTAACTCCAGGTATTTATTTGAGGGTTGTACTTTCTTACCATATGTCTTGTTCCTTGAATTCCTTAGTTTCAAAGATTTCTTTCCAAGATTTATCTCACCTCATTTTGCATTATAATTGATAGAGTTTATCTGTTTTCTTTCGTTTCCCAAAATCAGATTTGACAATTCCATGCTTGAAGACACCAGAGAGGTATGGGCTATTGAACTTATTGTGTTAGTTACAATCCTTTTCCTTTTCAGTATACGGATATTTGAGATGTTGTTTCGAGGATTTACAGTTGCATAATTGTTTAGTTATGCATACTGATCTATTGTTTGATTTTGAACATCTCCCATATGAGATTAACTTCTTTAATTTCCATCAAGATTCTAAGATTTTACTTGATGGAATTGATTATCACCTTTTTAATGGCTGGTCCAGGGAAGTTATCATTTTTAGCATGATTTTGTGGAAAATGTTTTTTGTTTGTGTCGTTTATGGTTCAATGTTTTAATTTTTTTCCTAGATGCTTTTTCTTTGGTGATGTTTCTTCCAAAAGGGATCCAACGGCTTATCTGAAATGTATATTTACCCTATATGATTATTATCGGAAGGAGTACTGCAAGAGTGATATCCCTGTGGAGAATGAAATGCCTCTTGTTGTGAACACACATGGTTGGGTAAAAGGTGTGCCTCTTTACATCATTTATTTCATTTTCTTCTTTTCTATCCCTATCTCCTTGATCTTGCACTATTTCTTTACCATTGGTGTTATTTCACGGGTACTTATGCATTTCAAAATATGATCTTCATCTCTTGTGTTTTAGGAGTTGGTTATGATATATTGGTGGATATGTTGAGGCATATTGCCCCTACCCATGTGGTTAAGATAAACACAACTTCTGAGAGAAAGAATCTGCCATGTGGGAAATTCTGGCTAGATGAGGGTTATGGTGGGCAGGTTAATCTAATTGATATCAATTCGACTCGTCAAGACTCCTTCAATAGATCGTAAGTTTTCCCTTAAACTATCATATTCTGACTGCAATCTCACTTGCTTAAACAGATTGCTATTTGCCTTAGCTGGTCCCTGTAGAATTAGATCTCTGAAAATTTAGCAAGTGCTGCTTTTACCTATTTGGTTTTTGTTGTTATATAAAATTTCCAGCTTCATATCTGTTGAAACACGTCCATTGTGCATTGAATTATTTTATTTCTAAGTTAACGGTAGAGTTTTCAGTTTTTGGTTGTCTAGAGATTTCTCCAATAGGCTGCTCAATAATTTGGAAGCAATTTCTCTGGTGTTTTATATTTGATTCTTTATCTTCCACTCATTTGTTTAGATTCTACTTCTTAAAATGCATTAATACTGCTCCTAAATTTCATTATTATGTAGTTTGTTTTAGATGACAAGTAACATTTACTTGCTTTATGACAACTTATTTTCATATTGTGCCAGGGTTCTAATACAAAAGGATGCACGCCTTCTGCGGGATTTACGAATAATGGCTTACTTCAGACAGTGTTTTCCGAGTAACCTGAATATCACCACAATCAAGGAACTTGCAAATGCTCTTGCCTCTCACCCTCCTTATCAAGTCCCAATATCAAGCATCAAAATCAGACATCTCCATTCTCAGGTTGGTTCATGGCATATGAACAGCTGTGCTGCTCTTTCCGCACAACTTTGACCAATACTCTTTATTTTTGGGCCCCTTTCTAATTTTATTAAGTGCACTGTTACAACTTTCCATGATGTAAATCAGCACTGGTAGGTTGCAAAATTTGAATTTCGGTTTTTGTGTTTGTAAAAATGTCAAATGATCATGATTTCTTTGACAATTCAAATCTCTTATGCTAGGTCCCACATACTGAAGTCTTCTACAGTTTGAATGCAACCATTGTTGGTTTAGCAGTTAGTTCTAAACAGCCAGACAATATGCCATGGTGTGTTGGTCTTGGTAGGCATTTTTCTTTGCTGTAATGCCATATTTAGTCAATTACATTTAATATTTTCCTTCATTCTATTTTCCTTACAGTATTCTTAGTAAATCAGTGAGTCCTAACGTAAGCCAGCAATTAACATTTATCGTACTTGAGAATATCATGTTTTTGTCCTCATTGAATGCCTCTATTGAACCAGGAATTGTTAGGGGAATCGATACATTCAAAGGTTTGCTCTACTTAATCTCGCCTGTGCCGCCAATCCTTCTGGAAAAGGTTGATCTTCTTCTGCAGGGATTTATCCATATTCCTACTTGCTTATTGCAGGTAATTGATCCCTGTTCAGCCTCACTACATGTTTCTTACACTGTTTTGGTTTGTTTTGTTACTGTGTCTCTTAGTTTTGTCAACTTTCTGTCCCCCTTCATCTATTTTCTTGTGGTTTACTTGTCTGCTTTAATGCAATAGAAGTCAATTCATCTTTGTCTTCTTCTCATTAACATGGCATTGCAAACAAGAAAAAAATGCTTGTTAGTTTTGAATGCACAGCTTAGGATGATATTCATGTTGCATAGCTGGATTGAAATATTGACTTTTTGTTGCCTTGCCCTGCCTTCTCTGAAAAATCGCCTTGTGCTGGCTGCAGTGTGATTTTGTCTTGACTTCAAAATACTTTTCTTCGGCTACTGCATGCCTAAGTTTTGGCATGGCTGATTATGCCTTGGGTATGGCACGGCTGCTGATGCCTCTGGCTTGACATTGCAGCCCTTGCCTAGACCAGTAGATGACAATAGGAACATCATTTACTAGGTCAGGTTAGGCAAGGCAAATGCAAGATTTACCTAGGCAATATGGATGAAAACTCCACAATGGGAAGATGCTAGGTAGGATGCAGCAGTTATGATAGTATGCCAAATGGTGTCGCGTCCTGAAAAGAATCTTCTTAAGATTCTGTATATTCCAGCTTCAGAAAGGTTACATGTATTCTTTCATATTCATTTCATAGCCAAAAGAAGTAGCATCCTCTCACTGTCATGATATCTGTTCATCTGTCCATAATGGTTTTCCTTCAACCAAATGGCAATATAAGGTTGTGTTTGCTTTATGGTGTAATAGTTGCTTTTGGTTTTAGGCAGATAGATGCCTGTGATGCTTCACTTATCTTATCTGCATTGCTATGAAGAAAACAGAGGTCCAGCACAATTTGCACCATGCTAATGCAGACATAATCCAAATGACAGGAACAGTTATTGTAGTGATTGTGCTTTGGTGAAAGATTGACAGTTTTATATATTTTTCTCCACTTTAGATCTCATCTAAATACTGGAATTCTTTTCAGGTGCAGGGATGCATGTCGCCTTACATGTCTGGGAATGTTTTGGCTACAAGCTAACTGATACGAGTTCACTGACCAGCCAGTTGCTTCATTCACTGATCAAAATTGAAACTCGGTGTTAGTTTTTATATTTATCTTTCATTCATATAATATAATGTATGAAACAGCACATTTTATTGAAATTATCTGTGTTGACTTCCTTGCAACTCCATCTTAAACCCAAAATAAATTTGCCACACGGAAACCAGTTGGCTTGATCACATCCATATAATACTGAAAAGGGGACCAGGCTGAATCTATCTTTATGAAGTGGAAAGGCACTTCCATGTCAGAATCCTTGTAATTGAATTTAAAGCAGTGCACCAGTTGTGGTTGGTGTGGTTGATGAAAACCAAGCAAGTAAATTGAAGTGAATTGGTATGTATGCTGAAGTGGATAGATGGTCAATTGGCTATTCAGCTATGAATTCAGATGGTGGCGGACTGGCGGTTGTGATTGTTATACTCGGTTTGAACTGCAGTCTAATGGGCTGTGGTGCCTCCAGCACTCTCAACGGCTAGAATAACCCGCCCGATATCAGCATATTCATTATCCCATGGCTCGGGCCCATTACCATTACAGTGCTTGGCGACCCATTGAAGCCCGGCCAATGAATCATCATATTATATTAAATTATTATTATTATAGAAAACACTAAAAGGACGCTAGAAAGTGTTTCAAAGATTTCTTGAAAAATATATTTAGATTCTTTAATTTTAAAAATAATACAATTTAGGTTCTTTTAAATTTAAAAAATCACTTTTGGTGCAAAAATTTAATATTATTTTTGTTAGAAAGTGGAAAAAAAAAAAGGGATCGTCAGATTTCAATGATAAGAGAAAAAATTATTCTTCAAGCTACTTTTTATCATCAAAATAGATTTGTTTGGTTTCCATGAGTTCTAGATAGGTTAGATGGTGGTGTTGTATAGTTCCAATATCACTTGAAAAAATATATCTAAGTTGAGAAAGATAATCTAACTTGATTTGATTTTAGATTTTTGAACTCCTTTTGGGTTAATGGGTTGATTTGTAAGTGTTTCAAGAATGTTGGTGGAGTTTTTATAGGATGAAATGACTTAAAAAAAGTTTCTAGAGCAAAAGATATACTATCTTGTTTTTCCAGCTATCACAATAATAGTCATAATTTAGGCTCACAAACAACACATCATTTATGTATTTAAGTCGTTCGCTCATTTAAAAAAATAAAAAATAAAAATAAAATCAATCTTAGGTACTCAAGCTTGGGCTTAAAAGTCCACCTACACATGAACTTTTCCTTGTAATACGTTAAAAAATAAAATATTTTTTGAATTTATATGTCAACTAATATCACTCATTTGTAATTGTTTTTTTATTTAAAATTTTTTGGGTATAATTTTTTTAAATTATTTTGTGTGTATTTAATTTTTATAGAGATTTTTTTTATATAGATATTTTTTTTAAAAAAATAAAAAATATTTATTTTCATATAATATTTCTAATATGTGCAGTTTTGTAGTTTTTTTATTTTATTTTATTGAATTAAATTAATATGTATGTCTATTTTTATTATTGTATAATTGAATAAAAAAATTATTTTAATAAAAAAATATTTATATTTATTATTTATATAAGAAAAAATATTTTACCGGAGAGTAAAGGGTGAGGCGTGGTGATTCTACGTTGTACAATACACTGTAAATCGGCTCACGAAACAACGTGGACACATATTCAGAGTGTTTTCTTCACAAAATGTATCTCACAGAACTTCCAAGTAGCCAAACATTGCATATTAATTTCATTAAAATAATCTGTCATCAGCAACTTTGCAATGCAGCTGCTCTTTTATAGAAGGAGGTGCCCTCCTGCTGCTCTAAGCCCCACAATATCAACAAGCAGTTTTTGAAGATAGAGGCAACTGACAGATCATTCCCTTTTGCGTTTCATTTAACATTCATTGCCTTTTCACCCTCGATTTAGTTTGTTGAGGAGTGCTTGATAGACCGTTAATTCAGGTATATGGTCTGCATGCAAGACCTCAATTCTCCCGCAAAATTTTTCTATTTATAGCCATGGCCACCCAAATTTCCATAACTAAAAGCGTAGCACCTCCTCTCAGTTCCTCTCCCTCACACATTTACGGAAAGAAAGAAAGGTCATGATCACGGTCTGGTTGATTCCTTCACCAACTCCATGGTCATGATCTCTTATCTTATCATCCTTTCAGACCTTATATTCCATCCATCTTTCTATCTCCTTGCATCCATCTGAATACAAGTTAAGATTTTATTATTATATTTTCTTTCCTCGTTTTGGTTCTTGACTCTAGGATCAAATAGCTATGGCAAAGAGATCATTTAAACGTTTTGTGGAACAAGAACTTGGAAAGCTCCCGCTCTTCTTGATCTATGCCGTGCTCGAATGGGTGTTGATTGCTGTGCTATTTATTGATGGGTTTCTTGCTTTTTTTGCCAACGAATTCGCCAAGTTCTTTGAGTTGAAAATCCCTTGTTTGCTCTGCACGAGGATTGATCATGTCCTGGTTCATAGAGATGCTGATTTTTATTACAATGAATCCATATGTGGAACTCACAAGAAGGAGGTTTCATGTCTGGCTTACTGTCATGTCCACAAGAAGCTTTCTGATATACGAAACATGTGTGAGGGGTGTCTTCTTTCTTTTGCTACAGAGAGAGAATCAGATTGCGATTTATTCAAGTTTCCTGCAGGGGTTTTACATAAGGACATCGAGCTGTTTGCTGATGATGATCGTGACATCCATTTGAGGTTGCCTGCTTTAGGAAATGACATCGTGGTACCAGCTGACAAGAGCAGCCCCCATCAGTACTGTTCATGTTGTGGGGAACCATTGAAGGTAAAGTCCTACTCAAAGGGAAAGATTGCAGGCATGCTCTCACAGGCTCCTGCTCCTTCTCCCCGAGCACCATTTGTTACTTTGAGAAATGAGGGCCCTCGCAAGTTGGATTTATCTCATGTGCGATACACAGAACTCAAGTTCTCAGAAAATGACTCGGAGCTCCATGATGATGAAGATGCCTCGAATGCATCACATCTAGATAAACAATGTTAGTTTTAAGTTTAACTTTGTTCTTGCTTTCTCTGTCACTTCTTATATGGTCAGGTTAAATAATTTTTCTCAACCTTTAAAGATCCTTTGATTATGCAAAGTTTATATGCATGGTATGCTTCAGTGAAAGCAAATCAAACTTGTCCGCGTTATAAAATGCACATTCTTGAAGTGCAATGCTTGAATTGTTAATACTCTGCATGTTGTTGCTTCTTGGTTTTGATCACTCAGTTCTTAACAACCTCATTAATTTAGTGGATGGATTTTTTTGTGCCAGTTAGGGAAGATGTCAAAGCTGCTATGGTGCCATTGCTGACAGAAGCTGAGAATATGAATGAAGAAAGGACCCCTACATTTTCCAGAGGAAATAAGTTTTTCGGAATCCCATTAACAGATTCAGCCGCCGCTAGTCCTAGGGCATTTACTAGGTTTCCAAGGAAATCACTCCTCGACAAAACTGAACTTTCTTCAGAGACCATAGAAGGGGCTTCTCTATCAAACGAAGTAGATGGTGAGTCAATTTTGCAACATTTAAAGAAACAGGTTCGTCTGGATCGCAAGTCGCTGATGGCTTTATACATGGAATTGGATGAAGAAAGAAGCGCTTCTGCTGTTGCAGCTAATAATGCAATGGCCATGATCACCCGGTTGCAAGCAGAGAAGGCAGCTGTTCAGATGGAGGCATTACAGTATCAGAGAATGATGGAGGAGCAGGCAGAGTATGACCAAGAGGCCCTGCAAGCAACAAGGGATATAGTTTCCAAGAGAGAGGAGCAAATCAAGACTTTAGAGGCTGAGCTCGTGGCTTATAGAGAAAAATATGGTGTCCTGATGGGAGAAGATTTTATGGAATCTGGAGATGAGATTGATGAGGATTGTCATGATTTGAAAACAGACTCTCATTCTTCTTATACCGAAAGATACGAATGTCTCAGCCCATCTTATAGCTCCACAGAAGGGCAAAATAATGCTGAAAATCTGTTTTATCAAAGTAAGTCTCCATCTTTTCTGGCTGTTGAGAACGGAGGGGAAACTGAAGACAAACCACTGAAGGCTTTTCAAGGGCAAGAACCTCATCGTCTAGGTCGGCTGAACAATTGGGATAAGAAAGTACATGTTTCATCAGATGACGGGGATCTTTCCTCGCAGTCTAGTTCTGATGATGTTAACCACTCCGAGAAAGTGACAGGTAAGCCACTTGCATAGATGCTTCCATTAAGTATCTGAATAAGTTCCACATTTCCTTAAATCATCTAAGGATACTTTTTTTTGTATGGAAGATCAAGAAAGGGAAGCAGATTTAGTCAAAGAATCCTCACATCTTCATGGATCAGCAAAGGACCTTGATGCTGAAGGTGGATTCTTGAAACTCGCTGGTCATACACTCCAAAATGGTAGTGAAGTTACATCTGATAGTGTTCAGAAGATTTGTCAGCTGGTGACAACCGATGATCATGATGCATAACACTCATCCTAATCGTTTTCATGGTATTTGTTTTGCCTTTTGTAATCCATCTTAGAGAGTTGATAGACAACAACACATTTGACATATGAATGCTATGTGCATCGATTTTTATTTCTTTCTTTGTTGATTGCAAATATTCAACATTGTATCTCAATATTGTTTAATACACCTTTTTTCTAGGCTACCAAACATCTTCTATGGATGGCATTAGGTACCATGCTTCCTCTATGGTGGTAACTAGTTAGTAATGTAGATCTTTTTCTTTGGCAGCTTGAACTTTTTTTTTGTTAGGATGTAAATACAGCAAAATCATTGCCGGGAGATGTTGAGGCCTTGAAGTTTGAAGCTTCTTGAAACTTTTGGATTTCAATACCCTCTCTTATGGAGGTAAGATATTTAATTTATATCTGGTGTATTTATCAATTAACATTATAGTCTGGTGTCACAAACTCAAGGAGTACAACAACAAGAACAAGATGATGATAATTGAACTTCAAGTACATTGGTAAAATGATAATTCATGCAACAGATTCCAGATTTTAATACCATGAGCTAGGGAAAAGACAGATACTAGGTTGAAAATAGCAAGCATGATTGATTTGATGTGAAATGTGAATGATCTACAAGATGATTACATGATCCAAGTTGGGATTTACAATAAAGTACAGAAAATCATAGCCATAGCCTTCTGTCATGATTTAACATCTCCACTTCTTCACTTTTATACATCATGTATAATGGTGCATCTATGTAAGGCATGGGAGATGGTTACATTGAATCCTTAATTTTGACAAGTTGTGGCAGGCTAGAAAGTAGCAAGACTGGGCAGTCATCATGTCTCCAGCTATCTCAAACAATTTGGGAGAAAGACAGAATGCGGGAATAATCATGTTCTCAATTCTGCAGACTTGATTCTTTTAACTTAAGAAATATGCTCTTCATCGGCATAAACAATTACCAAGGTGCCAGGAGAGAGTTGGTGGTGTCTAGCAGGAGTGCAAGAATCTTCGTTATCGATGAGCAAACTGCTCAGTAGCTTATCATCCCTGCAAAATACTGCTTTTAGACAACTTATACTGTGATTTATCTTTTCCCAAAATTACTGTTGTGCTATAGCCTTCTGTCATGATTTAACAAATATCATCTCTTTCGACCAATCTTAGATTTTTTGCAAGCAGCACCTTTATGCTTTGATTTCAATTTTGCAACATCACTGCAGTTCACATGCCTGCTGTGCAGCTTGTACCAGGAAGTAAACACAGAACAGGAGTTATCACCAGGTCTGATAGAACCATCCATCCACACCACTCTTCTTCTAGATGCAGAATTGAATAAAATATAGCAAGCACCCTGTTGACAAGTAAAATCAATTATGCTATTTGTTCTTCGTTTCTCCTTTCCAATAAGAAGAGACTACAGATAAAAACTTAATAACCTTTCAAACTTATCGGAATGTAGAAATGTAGGCATCCAATATTTCAATCCCTGATAAAGGGTATATTTCTCTAAGCAATGTGAAGTAAAAGGAAAAAGGGTTAAATAGAAACAACTTGAAATATAAAGGAGAGATGTAAATAAAGCAATAAATAAAAAAGAGATAAATTGTGTAAACGAGACTGTCATCTTTCATGGATGTCCTGTTAATAATGGCTGCAAACACCAGTTTATCCTTTTGATGACTTCTCTGATCTTCTATGCGATTACATGAACTCTTGTTATAATTAATCAACAAGAGTACATGAAAACATCAGTTTTCTAACATGAACTCTTGTTAGAAAAGTAATTAAAAAAACTTAGAGTGGAAAATATTTTTTTTTTTTGAAAGGACAAATGATGTAGCTTAATTCATAATCCATTAAATATGAAAAAACAAAATGGGTAAAAATATAGTTTTAGTTAACTCGAGTTAGCATGATAAATTTGTAATCTCGATAATCAAGATCAAGCCAACCCGGGATATCCCGCTAAACCCGCGACCCTAATCATGAGATTAGAATAACCCGATAAAAAATAAAGAGCATTACAAAGTTTTTTTTTTTTAAAAAAACACATGTTAATTTTTCAAACTCATGACCTGAAGCACTCTATTTTAAAAAAAATCATGAAGTTCAATTCTCATTCAATCAAATATTAAATGATGAAATTAAAAAAAAATAATTATACAAAAGGATTTAAAAAATAAAAACTAAAAGGATGAGGATCAAAATCCAAATACCAAATAAATTTTATATTTGATTGAAAAGTGAAATTGAAAAAAAATCAATTTCGTAAAAGGATCAAGAAAAATTCAAAAAAATGAGGATCAAGTTTGACATGAAAAATAAAAACAAATTAATGATTGAAGGGTGAAATTAAAAAGAATAATAACTTTTTCAAAAGAATCAAGAAAAGGATAAAAATCAAAATAATAAGGACCAAATTGAAAAACTTACCATCAATTTGGATTGAAGGATGAAATTAAAAGCAAATAAATTTTTTACAAAATAGCCATGGAAAAAAAATAAAAATCAAAAGAATAAGGATCAAATTGAAAAATATTATATTTGTAAATTGAGATTGAAATTGAAAACAAATACTTTTTTTACAAAAAAGTTAACAACAAAAATTAGAAATTAAAAAAATAAAGACTAAAATTGAAATACTAACAATAAAAAGGATCAAGTTGTAATTTTCACGAAAAAAAAAAAACTCACTAATAACAAATCAGGCCACCAACACCAACATGTGTTGCTCCAAAAAGAAAAGGACACAATGAAAGGGGAGTATCGGATGCTGGGAGGTGCCTGGGAGTTGCCTGCTCTTTTTTTAGTCAAAAACCAAATTGCCCCAGAGTTGATTAACAATAACGCAAAAAACATTGTGAAAAGATTAAAAATTTCCTTGACTCTAATTTTATCTTTTTGCTTTTTAGGGTATTTTATTCATTTTACAATGCATTTAATTATTTTTTTTTATATTTGTACAAATACTAAATTGCTCCTTAGTTATATTATAATAACAAAAAAATCATTATATAAATACAAAAATGCTCCTTAATAATATGTTTAAATTTTTGGTTCTAAGTATATTTTTATCATTTCATTATGCAATTAAAATTGAAAAAAAAATTATTTATCCCTAATTAATTTAATAATAACAAATAAATCATACAAAAAGACTTAAATATCATTCGTAGCTACTGTTAAGGTTTCTTAGATGGAAAAGCAAAAGCGTGATTACACTATCTAATAAATAATGTTTTTAGGCGTAGAACTACAGTGTTTTTCAGAGAGATTTTAGCTTCTTTTAATTTCTCGTCACATCTATTATTCATCATAGTCGACAACAAAACCCAAATTCATACTATTGCTACATCCAGGATATCCATCATGGTCCAAGAACTGATCAACCCATGAGTCAATGAGTCAAAACCCAATTTTTTTTATATCTAAACAATGTCATTTTAATTTTTTTAAAATAAAACATTATCATTTTGATCCAACAAAATCCAATTAAAAAAGAAATCCAATCTAGGCCAAGTTCCAGGTTTGGCAAGTCACGGATAGATCCCCCAATTTTATAACCATGAATCATTTGTATTTGGAACAATGAACTAACAAGGGAAGCAATGCAGAGGTCGAAAACAAAGCAAGTTTGGTTCATCTACTGTTTAAATGCAAAAATAAGCACAAGTTATTTCAATAAAAAGCCGTACCTGTAAACTCACGATCATGTTCCAAGCTAGTTTTCCACAAATTACTTCAGTTTTCCCCCCCAAAATACCGAAGGGGGTAGAGTTCCATTATTTCCACCCAAAATGACAGACTCTATGAATTTTTCCCATTTTCAGATATTCAACAAATTGAACTAAAGTTCAGACGCAATGAAGACAGTATATATGCATTCGGAAAGTAACTAAAAAAAACAAAAATCAATAGAATGGTAGTATATATTAAAATCCTAACGGACAAGAAATAAAACAAACGTGTTTTGATCAACAAAATCAAAAGAAACTAGTTCCAATGACAGCACTGGCGTCAATTTTCAACAATTCAAAAGAAAAATTTCATCGAGCACTTGCAGAAGTTGTTTAACCAGGGGGTGTAAACTATATGATGAATGCACTGTTATTGCTGTTTCTTTCACTTCCTAAAATACAAGACAAAAACCACGTAAGTAAACTTATAAACTCACAAGAACGCAGAAACCATAGAACAAAAACTGACCAAAAGAATGACAATAACGATGTTTCTTTGTCTCTTCATCAAGTAAACACCAAAATCCTCTATTCTGTAAGATGCATCTACAAAACCACAACCATAAATTTGAAAAATTTGCCAACCAAGGGTAAGCTATGCAAATTATAAAAAATAGTCAGGAGTTCTGCGTGTTGTATCGGGTTCAATCTGTCGAGGTGCTGGATCAAATTGAAGGAAATTCTGCTCCATATTCTCCCCTATCTCAAGTATTGCAGCCATATTCCCACAGCGATAGCAGTAATTTGGCGCACTGAACACTGTCACCACATTCTTGTCCTACAAATATTTGAAGTAGATAATAATAAGGATAGAATTTTAGAGCTTCAAGGGTAAGTAAATACTAGTCACTTGGAGTCCACAAACCTGGGACCAATTGTATCCTTCCATAACAAGCTGGTGAGCTCTAGAAATGAGAGCAAGGCCATTAGTGTGGTTGAACTGTTGAGAGATATCCTGTCCAAAGGTGTATCCAGCCCCACGAGGAGAAATTCCCCATCCACAACGATCATCCGGATCAGACCAAAGGAGGTCACACATTGGACCCTCATGAGGTACCTAATCATGGGACAAAAATAAGGCAGCAAAATGAAATGGCAAAAATAAGGGGAAAGATATATGTGGTGAGCAATACCAGCTAGTCATGTATACCACAAAATTAACAATGGCAATCAGCTTACAGAGGCTACTTTGGTCATATTATTGAATATGCAGTGATAGAGGCATTTGCTTCAATTCTCTACAATGAATCTGAGCAATGTCTCAATCTAAGCAAACTGTCCTAGATATCACTTCAATTAAAAAGCTTAATGCTAAATTTCACAAACTCCACACCTGCAAACGATGCGGGGTCGAAAATTTACACACAAACTGGAGGAAAATAAGCAATATTCACATAAATCAAAACAGTGGCGAAAGTATAGCTCCAACAGATAAAGGAGGCAAATGGCTTGGACAAAGATTAACCGGTTTGGCCTGATAATCTTCTTATCTAAGACACGTCAGGTAAACCAGTTTGACATGCAAATGGAAAAGGTTTGCAGTCAGAGAATAAGTAATTTGAAAGCAAATAAAACTGAGTCCGCAAAAATGTTAGCAGATATCAATCCAATAAAAGTAGCATGATCACTGCAGGCGTACCTCCTGTATACGGTCTAGGGAACGAATATTATCTAATGTGTCCAAGGACGGGGAAAGACCACCATGCAAGCAGAAGATCTACAAGGTGATAACAAATGGCTATCAGCTAAGAACATGGGGCTAATTTAAAACTAAAGCCAAGATCAAGGGCATAAATCAGGGTAAGACAGAATTTTAGAATTTAAACCTGACTCTCAATTAGAGCTGTAAGTGGGAGATAATCAAAGAGGTCGGTGAAATGTTTCCAGACATTGGCATTTCCATACTTCCTCAAGCATTCATCATAAAATCCATACCTGAAGAGAGATATAAATGAGATATTGATAACGTACCACAGATATGATGATGTAGTGTAAGGAAATAACTAAAACACCAAAGTACTGGCATGTTGCATCTTTCTGGCTGACACTCTCCTCTGCTTCACCTCCTCTTTCAAATGTAAGAGAATTTAACTAATGACTGGTATGCAAGAAAAAGAAGGAGACAGTCCATGCATGTTATCTGCACTGGTACATTTTAAGTTTGTGCATGGTTAAATACGACATATTCTTCTCTATCAAAAAGTTTTAACTTGACAAAACATGTGTCAGAGCAGTTTTTAGCCAACCAACTTGGTGAATAGATTATCCCACCAATTTAGATTAGCATTGATCCATAACTGCACGAACATAAAATGAACAAAACTCTTACACTTGAGTTATTTGACGACTCTCATGATTTCCTCTTAGAATTGTGATCCTGTCTCTATATCGAACTTTCAGTGCCACTAAAAGAGTGACAGTCTCCACAGAGTAATATCCTCGATCTGCATATCCAAAAAAACAAAAAGTAAACATGGTGGCAATTTCTGATACAAACAAAAAGACAAAACATATAAGCTTAGAAACAAAAGTTTAGTATTAAAAAAAAAAAAAACAATCCACTTAGGCATATTCAGATTGTAAAAGAAATTTGGCACGACTTAATGATAAAAATAGAAGTAAATTGAAGTTATAACAATGTCTCTAATAATTTGTGTTCTGCCAACTTGAGAGTTTAACTGATAACATGTTCAGCCTGTTTTGATTATCTAAAAAAAGCATATGCGCCACTTTCCTGGTGGCCTCAGTGTGCTAACTCTTCACATTTAAGCTACCAGTCAGTCCCACAAATTCTGGATTATAATAATGGGCTTGAAACCACCCTAAGAATCTACTCAATCTGCATAATACCAAACTCTACTACATGGGTAACAGAGTAAAGAGCAAAAACCTCATCTCTTCTACGCTCTTTCTTTCTTTGTTAAAAAAAAAAAAAAGTAACCACATTGCCATTCATTTTCTTAAAAGAAGCTGGAAAACTATACTCTTAATATTCTTTTCTTACATCAATTCCACATAGTCCCCCAGTCAATAATCTCATTTTCAGGTAGGTGGAATTATGCAATATGGAGAATAAATAAATAAAACCCAAAAAATAAAAAACATTTCAGTCACTAATTATTAGCCAAAAAAGAGGGAGACGGAGGAAACAGACCTACATAGTCGCCCATGAAGAGGTAATTAGTGTCAGGAGCGTTACCACCGATGCGAAAGAGCTCGACAAGATCATGGAACTGACCGTGAATATCACCGCAGACAGTTACTGGACATTTGACAGGCTGAACGTTCCATTCCTCCACAAGGACCGCTCTGGCCTGCTCACACAGTGCTTTAACTTCTGCTTCAGCTAGCGGCTTGCACTGCATCAAGTGCTCGATCTGACGGTCCAGATCCACGTGAGACGGCATCTTTTCTTTACTTTTTTGAAAGGGATTTTCGGATCGAATCCAAAAAAGGGCGATTCAATTTGATTTTTCTCGGATGATTCAGGTCATGGCCATCGTGCAGACCGGAGATTGGGGATTCTGGAGTTACTAGGGTTAAGGATTCGGGAGAAAACACGAAAATTGGAGGGGCGAAGAGAGAGAGAGAGAGAGACTGGCTGGGGTTCTCCTCGTTGTCTATTTTCTTTTTTTCTCCCCCGTAGGTTGGTGTAATAATTTAGAGTTTTTTTTCCCCTAAATTTTGGTCACTTGCTATTTGTGTGGTATTTTTTTTGGTTTTTAGCTTTTGGCCTTTTCTTGTGGTTTTTCTTAACGATGGAAGTAGAGGGTAAGTTACTACAAATTATCCTGTATTGAAATTACTTTTTGATCTTTAATTTTTTTT